>Ga0209212_1000126_pt1 | contig 149428 bp, 99 predicted proteins | sample RifGroC2_FD_183996 | JGI IMG/M metagenome (GOLD analysis project Ga0209212, IMG submission 183996) | Groundwater microbial communities from Rifle, Colorado, USA - Groundwater C2 (SPAdes) (version 2) | ecosystem: Environmental > Aquatic > Deep subsurface > Groundwater | place: Rifle, Colorado...
GAACCCGCCGCAGAGCGGCAGTCACATTAAACACACCGGCACTACGATCGGCAACAACGGAATCGCCTGCGTCAAGTGTCATGGAACTTATTCTAACTATTCCACCAGCATCTCCCACACCAACGGCATCGTGGAGTGGAATCTGTCGCAGATCAGCGGCATAGCGACCTATAAGGGCGCAAACAGCGGCAATACCGGAACTCCGGCGCCATCCGGCAGCTATGGATCATGCAGCAATCTTTATTGCCACAGCAACGTGCAGTCAGCCAACGGCACGGCCGGCCCGACTTTCTACGATAATCCCAGCTGGGGCGGCAGCACCAACTGCAACAACTGCCATCCCGGCAACCCCAACACCACCGCCGGCCACCCCCAGCATGTCAGCGACGCCAACACCAGCTTCGACTGCCGCATCTGCCACGGCAGCGGTGGCGACGCCAACCCGCTGAACCACGCCAACGGCCAGATCGACTTCGACTTCAGCGGCCTGGGTGCCAATACGGTCTACTCCAAGGGCGCCTACAAGACTCCCGGAACGGGCGGTTTCGGTTCCTGTTCCAACAGCGACTGCCACGGAAGGCAGAATATCAGCTGGGCCGCAGCCTCGCCCCTGCCGCTCTGCGACAAATGCCATGGTTCCAGCGATACCGCCAGTTTCTATGGCACTGGAGGCCCGGCCAGCACGACATCAAACACCGATCCACAGGTCGGCGCCCATACGCTACACATCAAGAACGCCCCCTACGCCTATTCCAGCCCTCTGGACTGCGGCGAATGCCACATGAAACCGGCCGGTCCCTATTCACCCGGCCACATTGACAACGCCCTGCCCGGAGAAATCCAGTTCGGCGCCATAGCCGCCAGGGGCGTTCTGTCCGGCTATTCCAGTCTGCCCAGCTATAACGCCGGCCGCGAATGCAACAACACCTGGTGCCACGGCGCCGGCATGGATTCCAGCACCGGCAAGGGCGCCTACGCCGCCGTGCTTGAAGACGGCGGCACACTGGCCGTTCCGGCCACTCCGGTATGGAATGTGCCCTATCTGAACGGCAATGCGAACAATGACTGTTCCCGCTGCCACGGTTATCCCCCTTCGGCCCCGGGCCCCGGCTACAACCACTACCTGAAGACCGCGGTAAACTGCATTGAGTGCCACAAGCATGTAAACGCGGCCGGTGACGGTTTCACCAATGCGTCACTGCATGTGAACGGCACGGTTGACAGCTGCAACACCTGTCACGGCAGACCGCCGATCGACATGGCCGGCCTGACCGTTCCGGCACTGAACGCAATGCGTCCCGAACAAGTGGGGGCCCACAACGCGCATCTGCTTAATCCCAACATCGGCGGAGACTGTGCCGTGTGCCATAACAACTACACCAGCACCATGCCGAGCAACGCGATGGAGATGGGCTTCAATGCCTATGCCGGCCGTGTTTCAGGCGGTACTTTCTGGGGTTACTCTACTCTTACCAACAACGTCTATGTTTCATCCAGTGCCGGCACCACCGTCAGACGGACCAACGACGAGACCAAACAGAACACCTGCACCAACCTTTACTGCCACGGCGGCGGCACTCCACTGGGCAACGCAATGAATACCCAGCCCAATTGGGAACTGGGCAGCGGAGAAGCGAGCTGCGGCTCCTGTCACGGCGTTTCCGCGGTCACTCCGCCGACTCTGGGCTCCCACATCAAGCACGCTTCGGCCTCCGGGCTGGCGCTGTCCTGCGACACCTGCCACGGCATCATCGAAAACAATTACCATGTCAACGGCAGCGTCGAGTGGGATTTCTACACATCGGCCCGGGTCGGAATAAACGCGACCTATACACCTGCTGTCGGCAGCGCCGGGCACAACGGCGGCACCAATGCACTGGCTCCGAGTTCTTCCTACGGATCATGCAGCATGGTCTACTGCCACAGTGATGGCAAGGGCGCCTACAAGACGATCCAGTGGGGCTCCGCCGGCCCACTTGGCTGTGGCAGCTGCCACAACGACCAGACCACCAATCCGACCATGAGCCATGCCAAACACATAACCACCTACGGCATCGCCTGCGGCATATGCCATAATGGCGCCGGCTCCGGAACGGAAAAGCACGTTGATGGCATGATCGACGTAATTTTCAATACCGGTGTGGTTGGAGCATCGGCCCAGTATGACAGTGGAACCAAAAACTGCTTCAGCATCGTCTGCCATGTTTCCACCGCATCCACCGGCCCGGCCTGGGGCAATGCCGTTTCCGGAACGACCACCTACCCGGCCACCTGCATCGGCTGCCACAGCGGTACAATCAACAACCGCTCCGCGGTGGTGCCGCAGTTTGCAGGCGCGTCCCATCATGTGCAGGGAGTTTCTCTGAGCAACAGCCACTGCTACCAATGTCACCGGGAAGCGGCCGACAGCAGCGGCACGATCGATGCCGCCTATCATGACAAAACCACCGGTAAGCCGGTTGACCTGATGGTCTGGAGCGCCGGGGCCAGAGGGACCGCTTTTACCAGGTACACGGCTGCCGGCAGCAACACCCCTGCCCGTAAAAGGGCTGAATACAACAAGATAAACAACCATTGCCTCGGTTGCCACAATGCCGCCACCGCTGCGGCCCAACCTTTCGGCGACGGGAAAACCCCGGTTGAGTATTCCTGGGAAAAGATCAAGTACGGCACCGCCCAGAGCATCGCCGCCAAGTACTCCGACACCACCACGACCCTGTGGGGCAAGTTTACCGGCAACCACACCAACAGCAAGAACAGCCAGACCAAGGCCTATTCCGGCCACGGCAATGCAGCCGCTAATCAGCGCGGCTGGTCAACATTGGCTGAAAATGCCCAGAGCACCACAACGGTCGCTAACTATCCCAACACCAGCGGCGCGGTCAATGTTCTCTGTTACGATTGCCACAATTCCCACGGTTCTGACGCATCTGCTCCGGCAGGCGCCATTACCACCAGCTACTCCAGCGCCACCGGTCGCGGAAAGGGTGGAATACTGAAAAATACCGTCACCAACAAGGGCGGCTACACTGTTGCCTATCGTCCATATTCCGGCGGCAACGCTGCCCAGAAGAACGTCTACAAGGCCGGCGCAGGCATCTGCTTCGACTGCCACAACAACAGCGCCGCCGGCGCAGCCACTTCGGCCGGCAATAACTCGCCCTGGGGATATGGCACCTTCGGAGCTACCCAGTTGCTGCACGGCTACAACGATAACCCCTACTTCGGCAAAACCGGCGGCGCCTTTGCCAAGGGAGTCACCTATCCCTACATCGGTACCGGTCTCCCCACCAACAAAGGTGGACATTTCGGTAAATCCTCGGCAATGCTGAGCACGCCCACCGGCCAGATCGGCGGACTCTGCACACCATGTCATGATCCGCACGGCGTCAGCCCCGGCATTGCCTCAGCTGATCGACAGTATGCCGTTCCGATGCTCAAGGGCACCTATGTAACTTCTTTCTACAAGCAGGATGCAGCTGCCGTCAATACGGCCCACGGTGGTGGCGACAACGTTTCCCAGTTGGCCAATGCCGCTACCGCCGGCTACCATATTGATCAGAACACGCTACAGGTCGCCACTACCGGTCGCCCGATCACGGCGCTCAGGTGGAACTTCGCCACTGCAGCCTCGACACTGGCAACTCTTTCAGACACGCAGTTCGCCGGACTCTGCATGAACTGCCACAATAAAGCGGATATCAATTCAACTGTTGCAGCTGTTGCCACAGGCACAACTGATGGCGCCTGGAAAAATATGAAAAGGATTCATAACTCGGTTGACGGCTGGGCTCTTACAACCGGCACGGCTGGAAACGTAAACAACAAGGTTCACGCCTATACCTGTTCCAAGTGTCATTCGCCACACAACTCCAACCTGCCCAGACTGCTGGTTACCAACTGCCTGGATGCTACTCACAAGAACCGGGTTGCGACCGGTGGCGCTACTACGATCGGCCCTTTCTCCGGCTCCACCAGCAGCGGCAACGGCTTGGGCCGTTTCCCCGGCGGTGGTGGCGCGGCTGCAACTGGCAGCAGGGCAACCGCTCCCGGACCGTGGTTCTTCGGCACATCAGGTTCCGCAGCAACGCAGACCTGTCATGACACGGCCACGGCCGGAGGCACAACCTTCAACCAGACTTCGCAGCAATGGAACACCAAGTCGCTCTGGTAAGTTGTCACTGTATAATTACCCCGGCAAGTACCCTCGACTCTGCCGGGGGGTACTTGCTGAGTCAGTGTTATTTTTCTCTTGCAAACGCAGTCCGGGTCTGGGAGACGAAATTTAAAGCATGCATGTGATCAACGTGCGGAAAGGAGATGAACAAATGAAGAAGAGAACTTATATCAAGCCCCGTGTAGTTGGTTCCGCTGACGTTCATCCTTGCTGATATCGCATGGATAAGGGGGCGAGATGTCAAGCATCTCGCCCCCTTATCTAATCTCAAATCAATGAATATCAGATGTCCATCTTTTATCGGGACAACTGTTGGAACGTACGAAACAACGCTACAAATTCTTGCTCATAAAAGCGGTTTCAATGGACCAGCGCAGGAAAACACCTTCATGGCGCTGTTACATTGACAACCTGGCTTCCCTCTCCACCCTGGTTGATCACCTGAATGCGAAAATCCTTGTTGGTCGATGAATAGGGATGACGTTGGTAAACCAGCCTTGTACAATCGATGAAAATCAGCTTTTCCCTCTCGATCATCTCCTGTCCGCCCTTTCCGCCTATTCTCTGGCCATCGACATAGATCGCCGAGTTTTGCTGAAAGTTCCTGCCGTGGATATTCAGTTCGTAATAATTGACGAACTCGTTTCCAATTGTAACCTGGCTGATTTCAGGCTTGCTTTCAATAATCAGGGTTCTAGGCAGGGAACCATTTTCCGGATCGTTTTTTACCGTGATCTGATGAATACCGCTTGAAGCGGAAGGCGCCGTGAATACAATCTGTTCCGGGGAAATGAAGCGGCTGTTGATCACAGCCCCGTCAAACAAAAGTGAAGATGTTTCGCTGAAGTTTTTTCCGTTGGCGGCCACCTCGCGCTCTCCACCTTGCGCGCAGGCGCTGACGCTTTCCGGAACAATCGACATCAGCACCGGACGAAGCGCCTGAACGGTAAAGTTATAGACTCTGCCGGTAATGCCGTCGTTACGCTTTACGTACAGCGCATACAAACCCGCCTCAAGCTGGGGAAGGTGAAATTCCAGCTGTTTGCCACCGGTCACCTTTGCTGGAATCTCGGTACTCCCCAGATAAACCGTCGATTGTTCTCCAAAACCGCTCCCGAAGATGGTTACTTTGCCACCCGGTTCCGACTGAGCCGGTATTATGCTGAGAATTGTGGGAGCGGCGGGATTGAGCGGCGGAACCGGAACGGTCACGGACGGGACTGAGCTCTTCTGCTTTATACGTTGCGGCCGCTCAGCCGCGACTGCTGTTGAAACGATGGCGAAGCATGAAAGAGACAGCAGAAGAATCTTAATGTTGCGTACCATAATGTTGTATCTCCTTATCGATCAGCGTTTAACCGTCATGGCCAACCACACGCCCACCAGGCAGAAAATGACATTTGCTCCCCAGGCCGCAGCTACTGCCGGCAGTACTCCGCTACGACCATATGACAGGAGCACGGCGTTGATGACAAAATATCCGAAACCGATTCCAACGCTGGCTCCGATCCCCAAGGCGATTCCGCCCGAGCGGCTGTTGCGCATTGCAAACGGAATTCCCAGGACAACCATCACAAAGGCCGCAAACGGCGATGATATCTTGGAATGCATCATGGTCATGTAGCGAAAAGCCTGGTAGCCTCCGCGCCGAAGGTTTTCCGCGTATTCGCGAAGCTTGCGATAACTCAGGTTGTCGGCGTTGTTATCCAGCACCTTGAGATCATCGACCTTGAGGTTGAGCGCAACTTCCATGCTTGGAACAGCGGTTGCCCGGTACCCTGTACCGACACTGAAATCCTTGACCTCCAACTGCCGGAGGGTCCAGTGACCGTCCTTGAATTCAGCCCGATCGGCATCAATCCGGCTCACCGGAGTCAGGGAATCATCCATCGTCCAGACCGTGACCCCTTTAAGCATACGTTTTTGAGGATCGAAGGCGCGCGCCTGGATTATCATCGAATCGTTCCTGAACCAGATATTGTTAAGCTTGAAGACGGCGTTGACCCCTTGCTTCTTGATCCTGACCCGCTCGATATAGTCCATCCGTTCATAACTTTTGGGGACAAGCATCTCGGCATTGACAAGCAACAGGACACTTGCGACAAGCCCCAGCATCAGCATCGGGAACGAAATCCGCAGCAGACTGATGCCGCAACTCCGCATAGCTGTTATCTCCGAACTTCGCGACAGCAGCCCCAGAGTAAGGAGAGTCGCCATCAGCGTTGAAAAAGCGGCGGTCTGCCCAACCATTTCCGGCAGTTTATTGAGAAAGAAAGTGGCGATGTCGCTGATTGCGCCACCGGCACGAAGATAGCGCGGGATTTTATCCATCATGTCCAGGACCAGATAGATCGCTACGAAACTGCCAAGACAGAGAGCAAACAGGCGCAGCCATGTAAAGGCTATATAACGGTTCAGGATCAACATGTCAACGCGCCTTCCCTTTCAGGAAACCAACGATATCCGTAAGCGATGGGAATGGAATGCTCCGTTCGAGCGACGCCAGACGCAGCAGATACCAGCCGATACCCATGAAAACCATGTTGGGCAGCCATAACGCAATTACTGGTGGAATACTCCCCTTTTCAGCCAACGTCCTTACCAATGAAAGCATCAGGTAATAGGCCAGGAGTATGCCGATACTGACCGAAAAACCGGCCGATTTCCCGGAACGTCGGTTCTGGATTCCGAGAGGCACGGCGATGAAGGCGAATACCAGCGATGCGAACGGAAATGCGAAGCGGCTGTGAAGCTCCGACATCATTTTCAAGCGGGTCCGCTGAGCCGTGGAAGGATCGCCGATCTGGCGCCTCAACTCAGCAACATCCATATCAAGTTCGTTTCGAGTTATACCCGCGGCGGTTCCCTCCCCTCCTACCGACATGATATATTCGCCAAAATCAACCAAACGGTATTCGCCCTCCTTGCCGGCCGCATGAATACTTCCGTCAACCAGCGACAACCGCAGCGCCTGGCGTCCGGCTCCGCCGGTGACCGCCCCCTGCCGGGCAAATATTGTCATCGGCCGTTCCTGGTTGCGTCCGTCGTGGATGACGATCCCCTTCAGAATCTGCTTCTGATCATCATATTGGTCCGTATAAAGGATCACGCCGGGGATTTCATCCCAGAACACCTTTTCACGTATCGTGGCCGCGGCGTTCTGTTTCAGCACTTTGATGCTCAGCTCCTTGAAGGAGCTGTTGCCCCACGGCACTCCAACCAAGCTGGCGGACAATGCCAGCAGGGCCGCAAACAGGGCACAGAACAGAACCGGTGGCATGATCTGAACCAGGCTCACGCCGCTGGCCTTGATGATTGTGATCTCGTTGTCGGCGGAAAGCCTTCCGAACGCCAGCAGCACGGCCAGCAAAAAAGCCATCGGAATGGTGAACACCAGGAATGACGGCATCAGATAGATGATCATCCTGGCAACATCCGCAAATGGAACGCCACGGGAAACCACCAGCTCGGTAAGCTTGATCAGCCGCCCCATAAGCAGTATCAGCGTGAAGACGATAATACCGAGCATAAAGAGCGATGCTATTTCACGAATTATGTAAAAGCCGAGAATGCGTTTCATTGGCGTGGATGATACATGAGAGGCGGGTGGGTGTAAAGTCGTTCCGCATACAACCGCGGGACTCCGTTTACCGGAATCCCGCGGCAATAACGTTTATTCTGGCCCGAATTTATCTATGCGGCCCACAAACCATGCAAATTGCAGTACTCACGCGCAGTCAGGCTCGATGCGGTGATGTTGAAAGTGGCGGTTGCAACCTCGCCCGGCTTCAGGAACTGGCGGTAAGCTTTCCCGTCAGCGATCAGCTCGATCCATTCGATGTAGTGCTTTTCCTCCATCGGATGAGGCACGGAACCGACCGTGACCTTCACAAACCCATCACCAACCTCGATCACCGGCACATGTTTTTCCTTGGCCGCATCCACGGTATTTTCAGTCATCAGTTTCATTTCCTGACCGCAGCAGACAAGATCGCCACCGCCGGCATGGATTACCTCGACGATATTACCGCACAGTTCACATTTGTAGACTTCAAGAAGCTTCGGCATGGTGTTTTCTCCTTTGTAATTTAGATTTGGAATTTTAGTCGCACCGCAAAGGCGACAAATATTGTCTTTTATATACCTTACTATTTCTAAATTGCAAGCTTGAAATTAAAAAAGGGGATGCGTTTCCGCATCCCCCGATTTCATCTTATATTAAAAACTTAGGCCAGTTTGCGGCCACCTTCTGCAGCCCACTTCTCAAGCATTGCGGTAGTAACGGACTTCGGACGCTCGATGGCATAGCCGAGACCACGGTCCCAAGTGATGTTGGCCATGCAGCCAAGCGCGCGGCCTACGCCGAACAGAACAGTGTAGAAATCCCACTCTTTGAGGCCGTAGTACCACTGGATAACGCCGGACTGTGCATCAACGTTCGGCCAGGGGTTCTTGGTTTTGCCGTGCTCTGTGAGAACGCCAGGAGCCACTTCAAAGATCATGGAAACAACTTTGAACAGTGGATCGTCTTTCAGGCCCGGGGTGTTCTGACAGAATTCACGCTGTGACATATAGCGTGGGTCGGTTTTGCGGAGAACGGCGTGGCCGTAACCCGGAATAACCTGACCGGCGTTGAGGGTATCCCACAGAGCATTTTTGATCAGCTCTTTGGTAGGCTCCACGCCTTTGCAGTATTTCTCCTGGAATTTCATGGTCCAGTCGAGAACTTCCTGATTGGCAAGACCGTGCAGAGGACCGGCAAGACCGTTCAGACCGGCTGAGTATGCATAGTAAGGATCGGAAAGAGCCGAGTGAACCAGGTGAGTCGTATGTGCGGAAACGTTGCCGGACTCGTGGTCTGAATGCAGGATGAAGTACATGCGGGCAACATCCTTGTACTGCTCGCTCTGGCCGATCATATGGGCAAAGTTTGCGCCCATGTCCAGGCTGGGATCGATAGCGATCTGTTTGTCGCCTCTGTATTTCAGGTTGTAGATGAATGCGGCAATGACAGGAATACGAGCGACGATATCGCTGGCATCTTCATACACATATTCCCAAGCAGTCATCTTGTTGAACTTGCCGCCGCTGTAGAAAGCATAGAACTTTGAATCTTTCTGCAGTGCCAGCATACCAACGGACAGCATGACCATCGGATGGATATCACTTGGCAGGGCGCGGATTGCGTCGAATACATACTGGGGAACTACCTGACGGGTTTTGAATTCTGCAACTACTTCGGCAACCTGTGCATCGTTCGGAACTTCGCCGGTCAGCAGGAAGTACCAGAAAGACTCAACGGTCGGATAGTTGGAGTTTGGTGCCTTGGGCAGTGCTGCGAATGTCTCGGGGATGGTCTTGCCGCGGAAGCGAATCCCTTCTTGTGGATCAAGGTAGGAGATGTCGGTAACGAGGCTGCGGATGTCACGGGCGCCACCGATGCACTGGTCAATATTGACCTGATCGATAATAACCTTGCCGAATTCCTTCACGAGACGGGTGGTACGGGGACGATGTTCCTCGATCTTCTGTTTGAGCGTGTCTTTCAATGCCATTTGGGTACTCTCCTTTCGTGGTGTGGACTGCACTGGGTTTAACGACGGATAAGACTGGACAACAACATGAAATAAACAACTGCCGGTTCAAGCGTGACAACAAGCGGGAAAATCTTTTTTAGGATACTGTATACAATTGCTTGCTGCTGTTATACTGGCAACATTTAAAAAATGCAACAAAAAATTTTCATGTTGTCATACAGGCAAAACCACCAGTTCGTCACTGGAGTGCGTAAGTCGCTTAAGCCCCTCATTACTAAGGTAAAATGTATTTTCAATACCTATCGCGCCCTCCCCCGGAAACACCAATTTCGGCTCAAAAGCGAACGCCATTCCGACTTCAAGAGTCATATCATTGAAGCCGCGTGCAATAAAAGGATACTCATCTATCTCGACTCCCAGTCCATGACCGATGAAAGAAACCTGCGAGCCCCTTGTTCCCATGAAACTGTCGGCATAACCCATTTCTATCGCCAGCGCCAGGCATTGATCGTAAACAGAACCCCAGGCCGCGCCCCGCACCGCGATCTCCATCATTTTGTTCTGGATTTCAAGCATGTCGGCATACCCGCGCTGCAAACGGTCAGATATCTTTCCGACAGCAAATACACGCGTCTGGTCACTCAGGTAACCATCCACACAACCTGCAAAATCGATCAGAACAGCTTCGTTGGGTTCGATCCGTTTGAGTCCGGCGCTCTGTCCAAAGGAGGGATTAAGTCCCATTCCGCCCAGCGGGGTGTCGGGATAGGCCGGTACGGCGCTATCGACTCCCGAAAATATCTGGGCATAAAACAACTCGGAGTTAAACCCGCGCATGCGAACCAGCCCCTGGTGTCCGTCCTTGCGAGCGGTATATTCCAACTCCGCGGCGATTTCCAGATCGGTCGCGCCGACACGGATGATGTCCCTGGCGCGTCGATAGACACGGTCGTTCTGGTCGGCGGAATCCTGCATCAGATGTATTTCATAATGCGACTTGATCATCCTGACTCTTCGAATCAGGGGAGTCGCATCCATAAATACGGCGTTGGGATAGACCTTTTTGTAGCGCTCATAAAAGTTTACCGGCAATACATCCAACTCCAGGCCGATTCGCCCGGGCTCCGGATAACCGTACTGCGACAGGATTCCCGGAATCTCTTTCATCGATCCGAACGGGACCACCTCCTTCAACCCAGACTCCATCCGCGCCCGGCCTGCGTCCTTGCGTACCATGAAGATCGGTTGTCCCTGCGCCGGGACGTACAGGTTGCCGCTTTGAACCGTGCCGGTGAAATAGAAAAGGTCGGCGTTCTGGACAATGATGACCGCGTCCAGACCATCGGCAATCATGTAGTCCTGCAGTTTTTTACATCGGTATTCGAGTTCGGTGGCTGGGGTAAGTCGCATGTAAAGACTCCTGTGAATGATTTATTGTTTTACCAGAATGGCAAACAGCAGCAGCACCAATAACATTCCGATCAGCGCGATTGCAATCCTAAATACCGACCAGGGACGTTCGCCAAGCACCTGTCCGGTGCGTGCATTGACTATGAAGCGGAAAGTGCGGTTGCGATAGCGGTAGGCGCTGATCCAGACCGGCAGCAGCACATGTTTGAAGGTGATATCATCATACTGGCTGCGCATGGCATTGATCCGCTGGTGCTGGCCACCGATATGGCGCTCGATCGAACCGCGGACCCCCCTTTCAATCAGCGCTCTGGCACGCTCGAACCCCTCCCCCATGTCAATCTGGTAGGCCTCGGACTGGAAGCCGCTCATGTACTCGTCACTGTAAGGCACAAGACTCTTCAGATCCCAGGGTTCCAGCATTGCGACGGCTTCAGGCGGCAACGAACAACCGGCCGGCACCAGCACATCATCAAAAGTATTGACAACACACCCTCGTGAACTGTGCCAGCGTGTGCGAGTCACACTACGACCGCCGGCAGGGCTTTTGTCACTGACGCCCTTTTCCGAGGACAGTCCGGTTTCCCGGTAATCCTCACCCCGCTCGCCTTCATACCAGGTAGTCACACGCACATCATAGGTCCAGTACGGCAGATAAATCCCCTTGATTCCGCCGGAGGTGGCCGAGTTGCGCTTCAGACCTCCCGGAGCGAACCAGAGTCCCGAAAGCCAACTGCGGAATAGTTCCGCGGCCATGGTGCGGTTAATTTTGAAAGGGAGAATTGCGCCCGGCCTGACAAGCCGGCCGGCTTTTGCCCGCGCGGTCAGCAGCGACCCGCAGAAGGGGCAACTGCTCAAGGAAACATCTGGCTCGATTATCGAAACCGCACTGCAGGCGGAACAGGTGACGGTCTGCTTTTCCAGCGGCTCCCCCTGCTCGGTGGCGCGGGCAAAGTACTGATGGAAATCAAGCTCCGGCACGGCAGCGGACGAGTCAGGAATCATGCACTCCGAACCGCAGTACGGACACTTCAGTAACGATGATTCCGGAGAATACTCAAGCCTGGCGCCGCAGGAATCGCAGGGAAATGAATTGGCGGAAACCTTGCCGGCCATACTCTACGCTGCAGGCGGCAACGGTGGTGGGGCCGCGGCAAACAGCGCATCCAGCTCCTGCTGCTGTCCGGCGGCCGACCAGGAGGACATGCCCTGCTTCCAGACCAGCGTTTCTTGGGTGACCTGCCCCGACAGAATCATCTGCTGTATCGCCGGCATTTCAAAGGGACCGGACTGCTGGCCATTGATTGCCACATAAAGCTGGAGCCGGGACGGCAACGGAGGTGGTGTCTCATCGCCGCCCTGAGCAGCCCGCGGCTGTCCCTGCGCGTTGAACAGGCCACCCATGGCACCGGCCATCTGCCCCCCCATGCCCAACCCCATCCCGACTCCGACTCCGGCCGCGGCCAGCCCGCCCGGATTGCCGGCCGCATCGCGGATAGCGCTGGCGGTCTCGTATTGCGTATAGGTCTGCATACTGCCCAGCGCCCTAATTGCTCCGGCCTTGTCGATGGCCCGTTCAACTTCTTCCGGCAGCCCGATGTCCTGAACCTGCACTTCCGCCAGTTCCAGACCGAACGACTCGAAGGACGGCGCTATCCGGAGTTTCAGCGTTTCCCCCAATTGCACGACCTTGCTTTCCAGGTCGATGACAGGGATACCGGAATCCGGCATGACCTCTTTGATCCGTGTACCGATCTTGCCTCGCAAGTTATCCTCGATCGAGCCGGTACTGAAGTTCCCCTCCGTGCCGACGATCTCCCGGATAAATACCGCCGGATCCTTGATCTTGAGCGAATACAGGCCAAAGGCGGTCACGCGCACCGGCCCGAACTCCGGATCGCGCATCGTACAGGGTCCGGGCGTGCCCCACTTGAGATTGGTGAACTGGCGTGTGCTGCAAAAATACACCTCGGCCTTGAAAGGGCTCTCAAAGCCGTATTTCCAGCCTTGCAGGGTTGCCAGCACCGGCAGATTCCTGGTCTCAAGAGTGTAGGTGCCGGGTTTGAACACGTCGGCCAGCTGCCCCTCGTTTATGAAGGCCGCCATCTGTCCTTCGCGCACGACCAGCTTGGCGTTGTACTTGATCTCGTTGCCATAGCGCTCAAAACGATAGACCATGGTATCATTGGTATCGTCCAGCCACTGGATGATATCTATCAGTTCGCCCGTGAGTTTATCCCACAATCCCATTTGCATGCCCCCTTGTTAATAATGACCGCCTTGACCATCGTGATGCATACTATCTCTTAACGGACAAAATGCAAGCCGTTGATACAAACAAAACAGCGGCCCCATTCAGAGGCCGCCGATTTTTTTGGAAAGATTGCAGCAGAAAGCCAACTAAACCTGGACTCCAAGCTGAAACTTATTGACGGTTGCGCTCAGCTTGATGACCTGACGCGCAAGATTCCTGGCGGCGTCGGAAGACTCCACCGCGCTTTCGGTGTTCTGGTCGGTCACGGCATTGAGCTGTTTCACGGCCTGGCTGATCTGGTTAAGGCCACTGGCCTGCTCCAGGCTGGCACGGGAGATCTCGTCCGTAAGAGCACCGATAGTACGCGCGCCTTCAACCGCGCCGGCAAGATTCGTATCAATTTCCCTGGAAAGCAGCTCTCCGTTTCTGGCAAGCTTTACTGAAGATTGGATCAGTACTTCGGTCCGCCTGGCGGCGTCAGTGGAGCGTTTGGCCAGAACCTGGATATCCTCGGTGACTATTTTAAAATCGTTTCCGGCCCCTTCCACATGGGCCGCCTCAATGGCTGCATTTACACCCAGCAGGTTCGACATCATCGCAACATTGTCCAGATCCTCGATCAGGTACTGGAAATCGTTTTTCAGCTGTTCGGCCTCGCCCGGTTCGAGCGTCGCGATAATCGGGTCAATCCGGGCGTTGAAAATCTCAAGCCGGCTGACAACATCCTTGCACTGCAGCGAAAGCCTTCTTATCTCCGACGCCACCACGCCGAAACCTCCCGCTGACGTGCGCATCCGCACCGCCTTGGCCGAAGCGCCCGAGGAGAGCGAGTCGGTCTCCTTCGCAATCGCATCAATCTCCTGAATTATGTTTGCCGTGTTATCAGCGGAACCGCGAATTTCGCTCATTGCTTCCAGCATGCGGCTCATCGCATCTTTTGCCTTGGTGATCGAATCGCTGGCGGATTGCGCGCTACGCCTGGCATCAACAGTACTCTGGGCACTCTTGCTCGAAATTTCTGATATGCGCAACATGTTGGCGGAGGTCTCCGACAGCTGCCGTCCCTGTTCCAGCGCCCCTTTCGAGACAATCTCGCTACTCTGGGTGATACGGCTGCCGACGTCGGACACCAGATCCACAGTTTCGGAAACCTGGGAAATTGCCGAATGAAGCGACTCGGCGGTCGTGTTCATCGCTTTCTTGATAACGGCATGTTCACCGCGGTACTTGCCCTGCATGCGGGCGCCCAGGTCATAGGCGGCCAGGCGGCCCAATACCGCACTGGCCTCGCTGACCGGATCGATAACCGCATCGAGAGTACCGTTGACACCGCTGATCAGATCGCGCCAGATGCCTTCGAAATCCCAGTCGTTACCGCGTGTACGCAGTCGCCCTTCCTGGATGTTGCCGATCAGGTGCTGGGTCTCGTGATGCATGCCGTAGAGGGTGGCCAGGAGCGAGTTCAGGTTGCGCTTGATGTCGTTGTACTCCCCCTTGTATTCATCGATCACGAAAGGTGGAATCCGGCCGTGGGCGATCTCGGCAATCGCATCCGCAGCCAGATGCAGTGGCGCGACCAGCGTATCCAGCATCCGGTTCACCAAGGAGATCAATTCGGAGTCGGCGCCCTGGTATGCGCCGGGATTACCGCGCGCTCCCAGTTCACCGTTCATCATCGCTTCAGCCAGGCGCTGAATTTCTTCGTAGGCGGTCATCGGCTTTGTAATCCCGGCGGGTGAGTCGGTATTGTTCATATCATGGCCCCCTCTGATGCATGAGCATATTCCGGATCAAGAGCACCGCATCGTCCAGCGCGGCTGCCGTTTCCGGTGTCATCGCAGCCCTGGTACGGTTGAAGCAACGCCCTTCGATTCCAACCAGCACAATTCGTTCCGGCAGTTTATCCGGGTAGAGCAACCTCCCGATTGCTACCGTTTCCCGCAATCCGATATCATGGCCGGACAAGGCCCCCACCCCCAGATCCGGCAGTTCATCCCAATTGAGACAGTGAATCGTTCCAGGGGGTGATCCGAACTGCACCGCATCCACTACGATCATTGTGGACTCACGCCCGGTCAGACGGTCCAGCAGGGCTATTCCCCCGACAGCGGCATATTCCAGCCTGACCTCAATCGGCAGCTCCGGATTTCGCAAACGCAGATAAATTTCATGCCCGGCGGCATCATCCGCCACCAGATCGTTACCGATGCAGACGATCAGCGTTCCCTCAACCTGCCTGCCAGCTACTGGACTCTGATTTTCAAACGGCATTGAGGACCATCGCAGGAGACAATATCGGTCTTTACCGGGCGGCAGATCAATTCGTTCACGATCCCGTCAAAATATGAATGAAAAAGATGACAGAGCGCAGTGCCGGTCTGCAGTCCGCGAAGCGCGCAAACATCACGCAGCGTACAGCGATCAAAGACCAGCTCGCTATCATCTCCTGAACCTTGCAATGAAAATGCAAAACCGCCTTTCATCCTGGCCGAAAGGATTCCAATAACATCTTCGAGAGCCGGATTATCCAGGTTGATCGGCAGCTTCCGGGCCATCTCACGTCCCGCGATCCTGCCGACCGGAGCCGTGGCCCCTCCCATGATGTTGTCAATCGTGGAGGCAAAGATATCCATCAGGAAAGAGACTTCGTTAAGCGCCGTGGTGTGATCCTCAAGGGTGATGTTCGCTGCGTTAAGGGTATTCATATAAACTTCTCCATCTTGTCGCAGAAGGCCAGATCACGGTAAAAATTCTTGACGACATGGTAGCCGGTGTGGGTAATCGCACCGGAGGGGCAGATATAAGCGCAGCTCAGGCAGGCGATGCAGTCATCTTCATGCTTGACTACACAGAGCCGTTTTTCATCGTCAAACTCGAACACCTTGGTCGGGCAGACATCAACACACATCTGGCAGCCACGGCAGGCCTGTTCATGGACGGAGATTTCCAGTTTCATAGCACGTTTCTCCTGATGGCACGCGCAGCGGCATTGCCCCTGGCGATCGATATTTCCAGCGGCATGCCGCCCATTGCATGGGTGGCGCAGGAAAGACAGGGGTCATAGCAGCGAATACCGAACTCCACCGCGTTGAGCAGCGCCTGATCATCCGGCCGATTGATAACATGCGAGGTTGCCGCCTGGGCGATGGTCTTGTTGATCAGAGCATAGTTCTGCTGGGTCGCCACGATCAGGTTGGCGGATCTTACGATCCCGTTTTCATCAATTTCATAGTCATGGATCAGGGTGCCGCGCGCCGCCTCCACATGCCCTACCCCGCGACCACCGGGGAACTTGACCGGTATGCGCGTTTCTCCATGGATCTCCGGCATCGCCAGTATCTTGCGGGCCCGTTCAGCAAAGTAGACCAGTTCGATCAAGCGGACATAGGCCTGCATCACATTTGCATGACAGGGGCGACCAACCGTCCGGATGAATTCTTCACGCTCACGATCCGCTTCGGGAGTCCCATAGCGGTCGGTGGCGTTAAAGCGCGCCAGCGGACCAACCCGGTAGTCATGGCGCTGGTCATCCTTAAGTATCGCCACCTGCTTCATGTATGACCAGTCCAGAACCGACTCGGACAGGTACTGGTCATAATCACGGGTCGGGAACTGCAGAGCGGTATTCCCGTCCATATCCACCGCCCGGATTTCCCCGTTCAGAAAATCGATTGTTCCATCCGGCTGCACCGTCCCGGCACTCCAGGCCGGCACTACCCATTCGGATAACATCGCGGGATGAATATCGATCTGCTTCAGCAGCAGCTGCTTGACTACCGGCAAAAGTTCCAGCGATAGCGCAAGCGCCTCGTCGGTCATCTCTCTCAACTGGCGCTCATTGTCGCTATCCAGCACGAAAGCGATTCCTCCGGCAACCGAAGTGACCGGGTGCGTTCCCCTTCCGCCGACTATTTCGTTGATTTTCTGGCCGATGGAACGGCACTGCAGCGCTTTTTTTGCGATTTCCGGCACCGCCTGCACCACGCCGACCACGTTGCGGATGGCAGGATCCGCGTCAAGGCCAAGCACCAGGTCCGGCCCCTGCAGAACAAAGACCGAAAGGCAGTGGGAATGGATCAGGTGTCCCATGTACATCAGCTCGCGCAGCAACTGCGCAGCCGGTGGCGAGGTAACCCCGGCGGCATTGTCCAGTGCGTTGCTGGCGGCCAGATGGTGGGCGGTAGGACAGACACCGCAGATACGGGCCGTGATGAGCGGCATCCGGTCGGCGTCCATGCCGGTCAGGATGCGCTCAAAACCGCGCAGTTCGTTTACCACCAGGCCGGCGGACTCCAGCTGTCCGTCGTCGGCAAGATTGATGAATACTTTGGCATGCCCCTCGATGCGGGTAACTGGATCAATAGTTATGGTCTTGTTCATAGTCGTTCCTTTCCTCATCGGTCCACTTCTGGATCAGGAAAGTCGGCTTCTCTCCGATCATCGGGGATGACATGGTATAGGAGTAATGTGTCTTGGAGGTCTTTTCGATCTCCCTGACAATCGCCTCCCTGGGTATTTTGGTCAGGCGGGACATCCTCTCGGCAATTTCGGTGCGGATATCACGGTTTGGTTCGGCCAGTACCTGCATGGTGGCGCCGGCGCAACCGGTACAGGTGACGCCGTTCTGCGGGCAGGGCGCCATGCAGCGGTCAAGGGTTACCGATCCCATGCAGAGATAGCCCTGACTCAGCAGACATTGCTCGCGGTCGGGAACACCTTCGGAGTTTTTCTTGATGCGATCAACCTCGGTTTTCTCCATGCGGCGCTTGCACCTGGCACAGACTGACTCGCCGGTGGCGGTCCTGGGTGAGCGCCCTTCCAGGATGGCCAGCAGCGCATCGAAAACAAAGGCGGAATGGGGCGGGCAGCCGGGCAGATAGAGATCCACATCTATGGCATTGTCCAGCGGTGTAACACTCGCTTCAAGATTGGAAATCTTGTCACTGTGAGGACAGGACGTGGTGATGGTAGTCTTGTTGTTGACATAGACGGAGTCGAAGATATCCGCGCAGGTATGCACATTGCCTGCGCCGGCAATGCCGCCGTAGACCGCACAGGATCCCCATGCTATCACCACGTCGCAGCTCTTGCGCATCTGCTCGGCGGCATGACGGTCATGCTCCGAACGGATTGCGCCGGAAATAAGCCCCAGGGTCGCATGGGGATAATCCTTGACATCGGTCAGCACCGGGCAACGCTGGATACTGATCTCGTTCAGGACAGCCAACAGCTTCTCGTGCAGATCAATGATGGCGATATGGCAACCGGAACAGTCGCTTAACCATTCGATATTGACAGGTACGGAACTCACAGGACCTCCTTTGCGGCAGCTGAATGGATTACCAACCGCTTGTAGCAGGCGTTTTCGCCGGCGTGCAGAATTTCGAGGGTGGAGTCATGACCCATCACGTTCTGGAGCGCCCCGGAAAAAAAACCGAACATCATGTTGCAGAGGGAGCCCTTCTGATGGTGACCGAATTTGAAGAGTGTCTGGCGGATCATGCAGTCGCGGAAAACCAGGTTGATATCCTGCCCGTCATCGGCAGACATGACCATCGCGGGACGGTCGTGGGTTTTAAAGGCCTCGAACTGCCAGAGGCAGCCATTGTCAAGCAGGACCTTACGGACCGAGCAGAGGGCCTGTTCGATGTCGTCGGTTTTTTCAATGCCCTTTGAGAGGCGCGTACCGAGACGCTTGCCGGCCAGATAGGAAATGCTGTTTGCCGATTCACCGATGGCTTCTTCGAGACCGCTGGCGATGGCGCCAAGAAACGTCATTGTTTCCTGGAGGGAGGCGCGAGACTCTGAAATCTCAGACATACGATCCATATCCTTTCATCCTTGAAAGTTATTGGCGGATTACATATTAACTCGTATACATTTCGTGATACTAAGATAAAAAGGGCACATGTCAAGCTAAAAAAGTTCATTAGAACTACTTTTCAGAATATGGTATATGACATATCCCGGAGCGGGGCAAGCCTGACGGCATCAAACGGTTGACCGGTTAGCGTAAATTGACTAGTATCGGCTTCCCTGCGGAAGAAATACACATTTTGACTACATAAACGGCGGTACTCACCATGCATGCATACCCATACACGATAACCATTTCTTCGGAGAAAGGCGGCGTGGGCAAGACCACGCTTGCCACCAACCTGGCCATTTATCTGAAGGCCATGCGTGAAGACATGCCGGTGACGATCCTCTCCTTCGACAACCACTTCACGATCGACAAGATGTTCGAGATAAGAAAGGCCCAGGACGACTCCGCAGACGTTCATGCGCTGCTGATGGGCGCGCCCGCCCGGGAAGTTGTCCAGACCGGACAGTATGGCGTTGGATATATCCCCTCCTCGACCGAACTGGGTGATATTCACGAACGCTTCAAGGGGCCGATGACGCTGACGAGGATGCTGGCCGAGTCGGGGCTGTCCGGGATCGTCATCATCGACACCCGCCCCGACCTGAACATCCTGACCCAGAATGCCCTGTATGCCGCCGACAGGGTGCTGATTCCGGTCAAGGACATGCCCAGCCTGGAGAACTGCAAGAATATCTTCGCCCTGTTCGACCAGCGCGGCATCGACAAGAAATCTCTGGCGCTGCTCCCCTGCCTGATCGACTCGCGCATAAAGTTCGAAGGCATATTCAAGGACCAGAAGACCCTGCTGCGCGCATTCGCCGTCAATCGCGGATATCGCTGCCTTGATTCCTACATTTCCAAAAGCCCCAAGGTGGAAAGCCTCAACACCAATCCTGACGGCAAGATCTATCCGATTCTGACCCACGCCCGCGGCACCGAGGTGCACAGCCAGTTCATGGAGATAACCCGTGACATTCTAAGGAGTGTCGATACGACGGAGGAGACCAGGTCCTGCCTGTATCACAAATGGTTGCTTGAAAAGGAGTCGCAAAAAAAAGAATCTTATCTGGCGCGACTGGAAGGGCTGGCCGAGCGCTGTCACATATGCGGTTCACTGCTTACTGAAAAGCCGGAGGGACGCAGTTTCTACTTCGAAACATCCGATCGCGCCGCACGCGGCTTTCTACATGGCGACTGCGTCAGCGACATGCTCTGCTCCACGCTCTACGGCCTGACCAGCCGCTCGGATGCATACACCGCCGCCAGAATGGCGGTTGCCAACAACGCCGGCAGGGCGGTGTCGCTGCTGGCGCCACGCATGGAAGGTTCCGAGAATCGGCTCGATTACCGCCAGTTCAGCATGGGCGGAGAGCAGCTGCTCCGGAAAGATATTGAGATGCCGGGATTTGACTCAGGTGAGTTCGATGGGGTGCACGACAAGCTGTACCTGCTGCTGAATGAGGCCTTGTCCGGCTTTGAAGGGAAGTTGCGCCAGGGTGGCTGGCTATCGGTCTACCCGGTTGATCCGGCCAATCCGGAAGCGGTTCTGCATGAAGATTACTACAAGATAATCCAGAAGGTTCAACAGAGCATAGCCAGAGAGCTGGAAATCACCTGACGAGTTTTGATGCCGTGGTCAGCGTCACGCCCTGATTCGCCAACCCGGGCAGCGCCGAAGCAAGCGCGGAAATAGTTGCCTTGTGCGGGTGGCAGATCGCGATGGCGGAACCGTTCTTTTTCGACTGCCTGACCGCCTGGTTGAGCTGCCCCAGAATATATCCGCGTTCCTGTTCGTTGTCCAGAAACACATTCCTGCGTCCCGATTTGATCCCGACTTCACGCGCCAGCCGTATCCCGACGGTTTGCGGAGTCGTCACGCTGTCGACGAAAAACAGCCCCTTCTCCTTCAGAGTTTCCAGCACACTCCGCATTTTATCGGCATGCTCGGTAAATTCGGACCCGGTATGGTTATTGGCTCCGACCGCACCGGGAAGATCGCGCATGTAACCGCTTACACGTTCCCTCAGTTCATCGTCCCCCATCGACACCAGCAGGCCGTTCGACTCAAGGCGCCTGCCCGGCCATTCCTTGGACTGCATCGGTATGTGTATCATTGTTTCGATGCCTGAGGATGCGGCAAAGGAAGCTACCTCACGGTAGCGCTGCAATCCGGGAATGACCGAAAACGTCAGCGGCACACCAATCGCCGCCAGGGAACGCGCTTCGGACATGCTGCTGCCCATGTCGTCAATGACGATAGCCAGAAGCGCCGTCCCGTCGGCAGGCTGTTGGCGGGGCTGCAGCTCTTCATGCGGCAAAGTGGTTTCCGGATATCCTCCGGGAAGCTTGTGCGGCGGTTTCTCCACCTGAGGGGGCGGGACTGCGGTAGCGTTACTGAAGGGCAGCACCGGGGCAGCGGCCTCTGGTGGCGCCAAGACACCACTCTCCGGCCTGGATTCCGGCTTCCTCTGGCTTGAGAAGAGCCAGAAACCGCCGGCCGCCGACAGAACCAGCACCAGTATCACCAGTGTGGCGATACCGGAACCGGTTTTTTTCGGGGCGAACCTGTTCTTGCTGGATTTTGCCACGATCAGCGGGGAGCGGCAGTTTTTGCGGACGGGATTTTCTTTTCGACCTGCTGTTTCAGCAACCAGTGGGCGACCAGGATATAGTCATCCAGGTAATCCTGTTTTCCGTCCGTGTTAAGGTCGTAAAGGAGGGTTTTATTGCGGGCATCGGCCTTCAAGAGCAGCTTTTCCAGTTCCTGACCGGACAGGGCCAAAATTCCGCCCGAAACCGCCGGAACCACGAGCAGGGGGATTTCCGCGACTGTTTTTTGAATCACTATCGACATGCGCACATCCAGCTTGCCTTTCTGCGGTAGCGCATCCAGCTCCATCAACCTGTCGGACAGGCTCCTCAGCCCTTTCAGGTTGGCCCCTTTCAGCGAAAAGCCGGGTACAGCTGAACCGGCCGGAAGCGCAACCCTGACCGTAATCATTTTTTTCCCGTCGGAAACGGCTATTACAGGCGTCTGCTCAATACCGGCAGCTTTGTATCTGGATACATCAAACAGTTCCGACATCCCTTTCAATGTCCGGGGTCCCTTGTAATCCCGAAAGCGGTCCGCAACGCTTTCAAGCGACTGCAGATTTACGGGAGAGGATTCAGATATTTTTTTAGAAATCGGTTTCTTTGCAGTATCCGCAGTAGCGGAAGCGATGTTATCCTGTACGGCTGCCCCTCCTGACTGCTCCTGCTGATGGGGCGGCTCCTGGGAATACTCCTTCTTACTGTCCGGACCCTGGGAGCGGTTTTCCTGGACACCCCCGGAAATCGGAGTTTGATAGGCGACAGTGCCGCTTGTCGTACCCGTTGTCACAGAAGGCCTGTCCGACAGTCCGCCCATATTGCCGGGATTCGTGTTGACCGGATTCGGGTTATTGTTATTGTTGATGGTGTTATCGGTGGCATCGCTTTCGCCAGTGGTTGTCTTGACAGGGGTTCCGGGCAGCGGAGTGACTACCGACTCGATCGCGATATAGACGCCTGCATCAGAAACCAATTCGGCAGTAAACCCAGGCAACTTCGGTGACACAGTTCCGGTCTTGGAAAATGTCACTGTGGCCAGCAATCCTTCTCCTTCGAAAAACACATTTTCGCCTGTAGTAAAATACGCGATCTTTAACGTCCCGCGTGCTGCATCATTGTGCGGCACCTGCATTGCGCCGAATCTACCGGCGAACGGACCGTTGGAAATCACCGGATTGCTAAGCACTACTGCATCGTATGTGATAGCCAAGTTAATCGCCCTGGCCGTGGAAGCCTTGGCAATATTTGCAACCGAAAGCGAATAAACGCCTTCAGCGGTCTGCGTAAGTGTAATTTTCGCGGCCGCATCTGCTTCAACCGCACCGACAAGTGTGCAGAGCAGCAGTGCGGCGACAAACATATTGAGCGATTTCATAACGATACCCCGCAATGGTCAGGATCTACTTGTCACTGCCCATCGATTTGATCAGTTCCCACCCCTTGAGCAAGTCGAAAGCACGCATCGCCTGATAATCGTTTTTCAGATTCTCTTCGAGGCGCTGGGTCCGCTCGTCTTTTTTCTCTTCTTTTTTCGCATCCTTCTTCTCTTCTTTTTTTACATCACCAGTAGTTCCAGGCTTGGCTTCCGTTTCAAAATGATTCTCCAGGTCTTTCTCGCGCAGATGCATGCCGTCCTTCTTGGCGACGGACTCCTTGGGAAGCTCAACCCTTTCGACAACGATATCCGGGGTAATCCCCTTGGCCTGGATCGAACGCCCCTTGGGAGTAAAATAGCGGGCAGTGGTCAGCCGCAATCCGGAATCATCGGAAAGCGGAATGATGGTTTGAACCGAGCCCTTGCCAAAACTCTGGGTGCCCATGACGATGGCCCGCTTATGGTCCTGCAGCGCGCCGGCCACGATTTCGGAGGCGCTGGCGCTGCCGCCGTTGATCAGCACAACAATCGGATAGGCCGGCTCCTTGCTCCCTTTTTTGGAGGTAAACTGCATCTTGGAATCTTTTTCACGCCCTTCGGTGTAGACGATCATCTGCCCTTCGGGAACAAAATGGTCAGCCACCCTGACAGCCTGGTCCAGAAGCCCGCCCGGATCGTTGCGCATGTCGAGCACCAAACCTTTGAGCTCACCCTTGTTCTGTTCCTTCAGGGACTTGAGCGCCTTGCCCAGATCTTCGTCGGTCTTTTCCTGGAACTGGGCGATGCGCACATAGCCGTAGCCGCCATCCATCAGGGCAGAGCGGACACTTTTTACCTGGATGATGTCGCGCTCCAGAGGGAACTCTTTAGGTTTGTCAAAGCCGTCACGCATGATCGTCAGGACGACTTTTGTACCCTTCAACCCACGCATGCGCTTGACCGCATCGTTGATATTCAGATCCTTGGTCAACTTGTCGTCAATCTTCAGAATCTGGTCACCCGACTTGATACCGGCCTTGAACGCGGGCGTATCCTCGATCGGGGAAATCACGGTAAGCACCCCGTCCTTGATAGATATCTCAATTCCCAGGCCGCCAAATGCGCCCTTGGTGTCGATCTTCATTTCCTTGTAGGTATCGGGAGGCATGAACGAACTGTGCGGATCCAGCGACGACAGCATACCGTTGATCGCGCCATAGATCAGTTTCTTGGTATCAACTTCTTCGACATAGCTCTTTTTGACGATCGCCATCACATCGGTAAAGAGTTCGATCGACTCGTAATCACTGCCCTTGCCCTCAGCCGAACAGTGCTGTTGTGAACTGATTGCGATAAACGCCACCAGCACTGCCACTATCATTGCAAATCCGGCGATCACTTTTGTTTTTTTACTTCCAGGTGCACTCATTTTACTTCCTCCGCGTATGTGTATGTTTCTGATCTGTTGTCAGCGAACCCATCCGGCCGGGTCTACCGGCTTGCCCTGATGGCGTATTTCAAAATAAAGAATCGGTCCCTTGGTTGAATCAACATCGCCGACGCTTGCGATCGTCTCGTTACGCGCAACGTTGGCGCCGACTTTTTTTGCCAGTCGCGAAGCATGGGCATACAGGCTGAAATACCCCCCGCCATGATCCACGATGATCATATTGCCAAAGCCCTTGAAATAGTCGGCAAATATGACGCTGCCTTCATAAATGGACTTGATGTCCGCGCCGGAACCGGCCGAAATGGACAAACCCTTGCTGAAAGTATACGAATTGAACTCCGGATGTTTGTGCTTGCCGAACGATTCAAGTATCGCGCCTCTCACCGGAAGTGACATGCGTCCTTTCTGGGAAGCAAAACCCCGATCGGGAACAGGCGGCAGTTCTGCCAGCGGTTTCAGTTTACTGCCGGGTTTTTCGTGGCGGGATGACAATTTACGGCGGCTCAATGCTTCAAGCCGCACCATCATCGACTGCAGACGCGAAGCATTCGCCTGCAACTCCTTCAGCGAAGCCTCATAACTTTTGCGATCCTGTCGCACCTTTACAAGATAATCCGATTTTTTCCGTTTGTCCTGTTCAATCTCGCGTTTCTTCTGCTCAATACCGGTCATGATACGTTCTTTTTTCAACGCATCGCTTTCAAGATTCAATTTAAGCTTTTTCAGCTCTTCAATTTTCTGATTGTACTCCACGAATATCCGTTTGTCATTATCAAGAATCGAACGCATATAGCGAATATTCTCGGCTATCTGCGGAAAAGATTCCGCCGAAAAAAACATTCGCAATGCGCCCAGCTCACCGGCTTTGTACAGGGAGGTCAGCCGCCGTTCAATCTCGGTGCGTTTCAGGCTTGCCTCGGCCGAAACCTTGCCGATATCACCGCCAATGCGGCCGAGGCTGTTTTCCACGCTTCGCAGGTCATTGTTGAGTCGCCCCAGGTCCGACTCTTTCTGGACCAGGTTGCGATTGATCTCCTGAAGTTCGGTGGATATAACCGCTTCAACTTTGCGAGTCTTGGTAATCAACTGCTTTTTGACCTTGATCTCGCGCTTTACCCCTCTAAGCTCGTCCTTGGGGTTCTGGGCATAACACAGTGACGCAGAGGAAACAATAAATATGAGTAGTAATGTCAGCTGCTTCATCGGTCAGACATTGATAAAACGTTTCAACGAAGTCAGACTGCCGATGAAACCGAGGAGAGCGCCAGCGAGAAATATGCCGCCGACGTATTCCAGGGGAAGGAAACCGAGACCGGAAGTCACCGGGTTGAAGGTCAGAAAGCTGCCCGCGTTATGCAAAAAGCCTTCATACAAACCGAACAGCAGAGCGATTGAGATAATCGATCCGGCGATGCCCTGCATCAGGCCTTCCAGCAGAAAGGGGGCTTTTATGAAAAAGCTGGTGGCGCCGACCAGCGACATGACTTCAAGCTCGTCACGACGGGCATATATGGTCAGCTTGATCGTATTGGAAACGATGAATATCACCGCGACGACCAGAAAGCCCCCCAGGAGACCTCCCAGCAGACGAGCGAAGTTGAGGAATGAATTGAAACGCCGCACCCATTCTTCGCCGTATTGAACTTCCATGATGCCGGGAATGCGTTTCAAGGCGGATACAAAACTCTCCACGCCCAGGGTGTCACGGTTTGCACGTTTAAGAGAAATTTCGAAAGAGGTCGGAAGCACTTCTGGCCTGACCCCTTCCAGAATGGTTTCCTGACCTCGCAGCCGGTTTTTGAAGCGTTTCATTGCTTCTTCCCTGGAGACATAAGCGACACTCCGGGCGCCAGGCAACGCCAGTATCTTACCGCGGAGCGCATTCTGTTCGGGAGGCGTCAACTCCTTATCAAAATACACCGTTACCTGAACCCGCTCGCTCCAATTTTCAGCGGCACTCTCCAGATTCACAAAAACCAGCAGGAAAAGCGACACAATCAACAGTGCCAGCGTGATTGTTCCTATGGTGACAACATTGACAAAAACGTTCTGACGAATGTTGGTAATGGCCCGCGTGACAAAATATCCGATCCTGCCGCCAAATCCGTCCCCGGCCAGTGTAGGACGTTTAAAGGGCTTGATCGTCTCTGTTTTTTTCTTTTTCCATCTGTTCAACTATTTCCCCTTTATTCAGCATTACGATACGTTTGTGACTCTGCTCGATCAGGCGGCGGTCATGGGTTGCAACGACAACGGTCGTGCCGCGAACATTTGCCTCCCTGAAAATCGACAGGATCTGATTCTTGTTGGCATCATCCAGGTTACCGGTCGGCTCATCCGCCAACAGAATCTTGGGATCATTGACAAGAGCCCTGGCAAGCGCGACACGCTGCTGCTCACCGCCGGAAAGACGTTGCGTGATCATGTTGAACTTGGATTCAATGCCCATCTGTTTGAGAATGTGCATCACCTTCTTGCCGATATCCGCCCGGCCCCACCCCAGCACTTCCAGGGTAATGGCAACGTTTTCAAAGACCGTGCGATTCTGCAGCAGTTTGAAATCCTGGAAAACGACACCGACCGAACGGCGCAGATACGGAATCTGGGAGGCGGGCAAGCGGGAGACATTCTGACCGTCTATCAGCACCTGCCCGCGGCTGGGCGAGAGAGCGCCGTACAAAAGCCGCAGCAGAGTGGTTTTGCCGGCGCCGGAGGGACCGGTCAGAAAGACGAATTCCCCCTTGCCGATCTTCAGATTGATGTTGTCGAGAGCGGAGGCGTCCTGCTGATACGCCATGGATACGTTATGCAACTGGATCATACTGCTACCATTCTTTATAGGGTGTGTTGGTCGAGGGGCTGATCTTGTCCGAGCCGCTCTTGACATCATAGACTTTACCGATATCGGTTCCGCCGGTTGTGGAAGCGGACGATCCATCCGAGCCGGAAGGCGTGGTCTGTGGCGGCGGCTCGACCGTTTCCCAGGTGGTGTTGCTGTTGGTGAACGGATCCCTGGGGATTTCACGCATGTAATTTTTCTCTTTCAGTTCTTCAATCGTATCGGGATACTTGCCCTGATCGGCATAGAACTGGTCCAGCGTGGTCCGGAAATTGTACAGGGTTTCACGCAGCACGGCTTCCCGTGCCTTGATGATGCTCCATTGATAATTGGGCACGGCAATCGCGGCCAGGATACCGATGATCGAGACAACTATCATCAGTTCCACCAGCGTGAAGCCGCTCCGGGAGCGGCGCAGCAGGCACGGGCGTGCCGCGGCCGGGTTTGCCGCGGGATTGATCACCGGATTACCATTCATTGTATTTTGTACCATCCATGGCGATTCCATCCTGCGGTGCATATACATCAAAAACATCCTCTCCGCCCCATTTTGACGAATCCGGTTGATCCTTGTAGGAACGCAGCTCCCAGCCCCACTGTTTTTCGTCCTCGAAACTCTTCGGGTCCAGCGGGTTGAGGATCTTCCTCCGCAGAAATTTGACCTTGCCTGTTTTTACATCCCCGAAATCATGTCCGTCCACCAGCTCCTGCAGTGTTTCCGGATAACCGCTGCCGCTCTTCAACGGCCCATCCGGCATCTTGTCATAAGTCTTCTTGTAGTCATCAATCGCGATGCGGATGATGCGGAGGTTCCTGCGTAGTTCAATCTCCTTGGACCTGACCGCTGTATTACGGATCATCGGCATCACGCCGGCGGCAAGGATTCCGAGAATAGTGATCGTCACCACCAGTTCAAGCAGGGAAACCCCGATGTAACATCTCAACAGTTTCAAGAAAGTTCCTTCATTCCATTCCATCCAGCCCCTGGATATTGTGTCAACACTTCGTTTACCAGCTTTCGTGATAAGCCCTGTAAATCTTGGTGTGATCATTCTTCGGATCGGCCACGAATTTCCAGTCACTGTACCTGGTGGTTTTAGCACCGCCATCCTTCGGTTCTGTTGCCGTTTTCATGGGATCGGGGTCTTTGAACTTGTCGCCGGTAACCACCATGTTTTCGAGAGCCGTATCCTTGAAATCGGTTTTCAGCGGTGTCTCATCACTTTTGCTCGCCACTCCGATGATGCCGCCGCCCGGGTTGGGTGTAACGGTTCCATCAGCTGCCACGGTGCCCCTGATTACCGTCCATTCCTTGCCGGTGATAGGATCCTGGGTAACCCTGTATTCGGCACAGTCGGGGGCACACTTGGAATTTTCGCCTTCAAGCTTGGTGCCATAGCTATGCGGCAGATAGTGCAACGCTTCCAGGGTATATGGATTCTTAAGCAGGTCTTTCAGCTCCATCAACGGCCGGGGCAGCCCCTGCCACTTTACGCCCAGCACCGTGTATTTCGGATTGTACCAGTTTTCGATCGCTTCCTTGATCTGGCTTCCGCGAAAGATCAATTCCTTTTCGCGCTCACGCTTCATAATCATGGTCCAGGATTTGCCGGTTTGGGCCGACAGTATCCCGATGATCATAACCATGAAAATCGCCATCAAAAAGGTAAAACCGTTCCGGTTCAGCGCGGGTGTCTTCAGTTTTGTCATAACTGACCGGTAACTCATAAGGCAGACTTAGCGTACATCGACCGCCGTGCTGAATGGCAGGATATTCTGGGCCGCGCCATTTGCCGTGCTGAACGCCACATTCCTGAAGGCAAAACTGGCCGGTCCCTGATTTTTGGCTCTGAACATGGCCGTCGCCATCACCCCTCCGCCCGAGACCCCGCCACTGCCGGAGACACGCAACAGGCTGACTGAAACCGCGCCGCCGGCCGTATCGGCCTTGCTGCTGAAGGAGGTCGGCTTGCCGTCTTTTTTCAAGAACGGGCCTTCCGTCATCGATATGAACTCGACGAAGATCGGATCATAGGTAAGCACCAGGGAGGCATTGGCCAGATCGGTGACCCCGGTCACCTTGATATCGATGCCGAACTGCTGGCCAATGCTTGACGAAGCTGGCGCCGCGATCTGCAACAGGGCACGCTGTGCCGGTACCGGAGCAGCAGGTGCGGTGACTGGAGCGGGCGCGGGTACAGCGGCCTTGGCTGGAGCTGCTGCAGTAGCCGGAGTTGGAACGGACGCCGGAACTGCGCCGTCAGCCGTCTTGGCGGCAGCCGGAGAAACAGCAGGGGCCGTAGATTCTGTTTTTGCACCAGGAACCGCCGGAGCTACGGCCGGAACGGTTGCCTGCGGGGCCACAGGCCTGGTTGCTGTGGCAGGTATAGCCGGAGCAGTCTTTGCAGCCGGCACGGCAGGCTTTTTATCAGCCGCCTTGGGCTGGGTTTTTGGCTTGGATGCGTCATCGAACACCGCTTCCAGATCAAAAGAGGCCATCGGACGAACAAGTGAAGGGTCATCCTCCTTGCCGGAAACAAAAGAAGCCAGGCCCGGTGCGGGCACCGACACGCCGCGAACCAGGCGCGGAGTTATCGCCAGCAGAAGTTCGGTCTTGTCCTTGGATGTATTGGAGTTGGACAGCAGCGGTCCGATCAGCGGAATGTCACCCAGCAAAAAGATCTTGGTCTTGTCGTTGTTGCTGGTGTTCTGGATCAGGCCGCCGATGATACTGGTCTCACCGTCTTTCAGCGTCAGAACCGTTTCAACATTACGTGTACCGATCGTAACCACGGTTGTCAGGCTGCTGGCATCGCCGATTTTCTCTTTTGTCAGTATCGAGCTGACCTCAAGCGACAGTTTGATCGTTATTTCGTTATTAAGCTGGATGGTCGGCTCGGCATTGACCTTGACCCCCACATCCACATACTGCACGTTGACCTGCGACAGGGTACCGTTAAGCGTGGTGGTGGTAATCGGCACCCTGGTACCGACGTTGAACTTGGATTTTTCCTTGTTCTTCACCCTGATTTTGGGATTGGAGAGCACCTCGCCCTTGGCCAGGGTCTTGCCCAGGTTATAGGTTGCATTGGGAACGGTAACGAAGCCCCCATATCCTTTTAGCGTAAATACCCGCAACAGGTTATCGATGGTTGCACTCGTGTCGGTTGTCGTTGCGGTCGTGGACGATGTGGTAGTTGCCGAGGTAAGGGTAGTGGCCATCAGCTTGGAGTTGGTCGGTGAAAACGCGCCCAGCTGCACATTGTAGTTGCTGAGCAGCAGACCGACATTCTGGGCGTTCTTGTCGCTCATCTCGATGACTTCCACGTCCAGGACCACTTCGGCCTCGGGCATGTCGTTGGCATCGAGGATCTTCTCGACTACCGCCACTATGTCGGCGCTGTCACGTACGACAATCGAGTTGGAGTCCTCGTTCACGTAGGCCTTTTTAACCTGGATCATGGTGCGGATCAGGTTGATCGCCTTCTTTGCGTCCATGTAATTCAGATGGAATGTACGCAGCACCATGTCCTCGTACTGCTTGATCTTGTCGGGAGTTCTGGGATAGACGAGCACAGTGGTTTCGTTGAGGATCTTTCTGTCGAGCTTGTTCATATTGGTCAGCAGGTCGAAGGCCTGCTGAAATGACGCGTTTTCAAGATAGATCGATACCGGAGTATCCTTGACCCCTTCATCGAAGATGAAATTGATACCGGAAAGCTGGGTCAATATGTTAAACACATCCTTCATTTTTGCGTCTTTGAATTTAAGCGTGATCGGCTTGGATGACTTGAGACTGAGCTCTTTCCCCTCAAGCTTGCTCTTTCGCATTCCGGTCACACGTGAAAGCGCTTCCTGGTACTCGCTGTTTTTGGGCGACAGCTCCAGGGCACGGCTGTAGAGGCGATAAGCGTCTTTAAGCTTGTTGGTCTTTTCGAAATCGCGCCCCTCCAAAAATGCGACCTGGGCATCCTTCAGCAGCGTGGTTGAATCGATCTTCTGTTTGAAGCGCCCCTGGCTCGGGTCGAGGCCTTGCGCTGCCTGATATTCAGTCAAGGCATCTATGTAATTCCCCTTTTCCGCAAAGGCGACACCCTGCTTGAAACGCTGATCGGCCGCTTTTTCCCTGACCTTCAGAAAACGCAACCGGTATTCATTCATGGTCGGATCGTTGCGGAATGCCTCGGCATAGCTGTACATGGCCTCTTCGAATTTCCCCTGAGTCTCAAAGTCCTGACCTTTGCTGAAGGCCTTGGTGCCGGCGGAGCAGCCTGAAAGCAGCGAAATCGCGGCCAGGAGCAGAATGGATATGGTAAGGTTCAGGTAGCGCATTCGTAGCGTCTCCTTGACGTATTGTACGTATTGTTAGTAATTGTTACTTGGCTGCGCCAAGCGGCCGGTTCTCAATCAGCGGTATCACAATTTCATCGCCTGAATCGGCCACAAGAAGAGTCAATGCTTGATCGGTGATCGATGAGGCCTCATAGCGTCCGGCGATTTTATCACCTTTTTTTACCAGGATAATCTCTTTATCCTTGGCCAGAAAAATGGTCTTTTGAGCATCTTTCTTAAGAAAGCCCAAAAAGGTGAAGCGCGCCAGCGGTGCGGCTTCTGGCTTGGCCACCACCGGCACCGCCGCCACGGCAGATTGAATCGGCGGAGGCGGCAGGGGCGGCGGTTTGACCGCTACCGCCTTCTGTTTAAGCAGTTTCAACTCATCTACGAAGATCGGTTTGAAAATATTGCGACGATAGCCCTTGAAGCCTGTCCGTTCCTGTTCCAATAGTCCGATCTTTAAAACACGGCTGTCTACAATTTCATCAGACGCGGTTTTGGGCTTGACGACAACAGCCTTAGTCGGTTGAACAGTTGACTGCCTGGACCCGGCAACGGTTTCAAGACGCGGCATAGCTCTATAACTCCAGATGACCGCGCAAACAAAGACAATCGCCAGTATCAGCAGTATCAGGCGTTGACGGTTCATGCCCCCCCCTGAAGATAGACCGTTAAGCGCAAATTCATATCCACGTTTTCAACCAGGGGATCGTTGTTTGAGAACACAATATCATCCACAACAATCAACTCGGGATTTTTCTGGAGATCGGAGAGATAGCTCTTGATCGCGGCATACCCGCCGGAAACGGAAAAAGTCAGTTGGTAGGAGAGCAGTCCTTCATCCTTTATTACCAGTGGCTTGTAGCTGATCGAACTGGTAGAAACACCGCTGCCGGACGCACTTTCCAGAATATCGCTCAGCACACGCGCAAACTCGCGTTTTGCCGGAATCCTTGTCTTCAGTTTTTCCAGATCGCTCAACCCCTGCCGGTACAATGCAGTCGAATCAGCCCGTCCTGCCGTTGCCGCTTTTCTCCTCAACTCGCTCCATCGGCTCTGTGCCGTGGCCAGGGCCGATGTCTGAAAGTAGTTGATCAGTACAAAGAGCGCCGCGTTCAGCAGTATCAGCGCCAGAATAATTATAAGGGCAACTTTTTTCAGGCGTAATATTTCCATCACGATCTGGTTCATCAGTAGCGCACCTTGCACGAGATCCTGAATTGCACGCCTCGCCCCATGTCGCCGGTTATCAGATCCTGATGGGACAGCAGCATGACGTCGGTAAACACGCTGGACTCCTCGAGTTTTTCAAGGTAATGGCGCACCGCGGAAAATGTTCTGGCGCGGCCATCCAGGCTCAACTCGTCCTTTTTCTTACCCGGAGCAATGGCAGCCAGTGAAATCCCTTCCGGTGTAACGCTTTCAATCAGATCAAGCAACTTGAGCCAATCCTTCCCCTTCCGGTCAATAATGTCATTATAAAAGCGGATATGGGCCTGCTGCTCGGCAAAATCCTTGTCCGAGACGCCGCCAGGCTTGCTGTTGAATCGCCCTTCAAGCGCCTGAATCTCGGAATCAAGCTTTCGCTGTTCACCCAGATTCCAGGATGCCCTGGTAATGTTCCAGCCCGACAGCACAAGCAGAAGTGCAATCGATACGTAACAGACCTGGTTAAGCAGGCGTTTGTCAACGTAGTTCCTGGTAGCAAGATTAATACTGAAACGCATCAGAGGTTCCTCATTGCCGCGCCGATGGCAGCGGTATAAGCAAACAACGTCGCCTGGTCACCCGGAGCCGCGTTACCGGGGATTACTACACCTTTTGTTTCCAGCGGTGTGACAGCGGTCCCGGTTGCCTCCTCCACCATCTCCCTGAAGTCCGCCATCACGGCGGGCGCCGCCAGGCAAAAAACCACGCGGGACTGACGGTCCGGAAAGCGATTTTTACATACCATCAGGGAACTGTTGATTTCCATGAATACACGACTGTCCGTGGCAACCGTGCCGGAGAGATCCTTAACGCGTATAAACACGGGAACTCCCTGGGAAAATGCGATAATACCCAGCGTGCTGCCATAGAATGAAACCATGATGCTGTCACCTTCAACCGGCAGGTGACGATCAAAGACCCTGCAGAGGTTGAATGAGTTGAAATCTATCCGGGCCGGAACCAGCCCCGCTTCCGCAAGCAGCTCCTCATACTGGGATACTACCGTTTTTGATATCAATGCAACCAGAAGCGACATTTCACCATTCTCGCGAACAGCCAGTTTCTGGTAATCCAGATGGGTATCGGCAAGGTCGAATGGTATGCTTTTTTTCAGTTTCCAGCGAATAAGGTCGAGCCCTTCCGCACGGCTCTTGAACCTGCCTTCAAGATCAATCAGTAGCATTCTGCCAACTGAGTCAGGCAGGGAGACCGAGACCTTGCCAGTGCGAGCCAGAATCAGGTTATGGGCTGACTTGATTCGTTCAACAAAAACATCCGGAGCAATTATGTTCTGTTCCTTCAGTGAGACCCGGACAGTATTTTCCGGAAAATCGGCACAGGCGAGCCGCTCGATGCGGGGAGAAGCATGAGTTCCTCCCACCATAGCGCATGTCACGCCGTCGGGCCTTATTTCCATTCCTATCGAAGATTGGGAAAACAGCATTAAAAATCCGTTCCCGTCACTCTACAAAAGTGACGCGATTAATCTCCTTGAGCGTTGTTATACCGGCCGCAAACTTTTCTTCCGCGGAATCCCTCAGGAACATCACGCCGGCATCGCGCGCGGCCTGCTTGAGCTGGGTTGCCGGCACCTTGGCAATGATCAGGTCCCGGATCTGGTCGTTCAACTCCAGAAGCTCGACAATAGCCACACGCCCGCGATAGCCGGTGCCATGGCATTCGTCGCACCCCTTGGACTCGTAGAGAGTTTTTCCGCGGAATTTCTCCGGATCAACCCCTCCTTCAAGCAACTCCTCATCGGAATACTGCACCGGACGGCGGCAGGCCACACAGACCCTGCGGATCAGCCGTTGCGCCATGACACAGTTGAGGCAGGAAACAAAGTTGTAGGGATCGATACCCATATGGATAAAACGACCGATCACGTCGAAAACGTTATTGGCATGCACGGTGGTAAACACCAGATGCCCGGTCAGCGCGGACTGGACCGCAATCTGCGCGGTCTCGGAATCGCGTATCTCGCCGACCATGATCTTGTCCGGGTCATGACGAAGAATCGAGCGCAGTCCCTTGGCAAAAGTAAGCCCTTTTTTTTCATTGACCGGGATCTGCAGTACTCCTCGCAGCATGTATTCGACCGGATCTTCAATAGTAATGATCTTGTCTTCGCCGGTGTGAATTTCCGTGAGCGCGGCGTACAGGGTGGTTGTTTTGCCCGATCCGGTCGGGCCGGTCACCAGAACCATGCCGTAAGGCTCACGGATCTTTTTGCGCAGTCGCTTTATCTCTCTCTCACTGACACCAAGATTCTCCAGCGTCAACCCTTTCAGGTCACTGGCGATACTCTCCTTGTCGAGTATTCGAATTACGGCATCCTCACCCAGGGAGCTGGGCATGATCGAAACACGGAAATCAATTGATTTTTCTCCGAAGCGGATTTTGAAACGGCCGTCCTGTGGAATGCGCCGTTCAGAAATATCAAGTTCGCTCATAACCTTGAGCCTGGATATGATCGGAGCCTGGAAGTGCTGGTCAATCGTTTCGTTGGCCTTATAGAGTACTCCGTCAATGCGGTACTTGATGTCAACGCCATCGTGTCCGGTTTCGATATGGATATCACTGGCCCTGCGGTTCAGCGCGTCAAGAATGGTGGTGTTGATCAGCTTGATTATCGGACTGGTATCATCGGATATGGACTCGACCGACAATATCTCTTCACCCCGGTCGGTCTCCTTGACCAACTGCAGCATGAAGTCTTCCGAGACTTCCCGCAACACGCGGCGAGTCCCTTCACCGGCCTTGATTACTCCGGATATCGAAGATTCCGAGGCGATCCGGATCTGAACCTGACGATCCAGCATCAGCTCCAGTTCGTCGAGCTTGACCACATCGGTGGGGTCGCTGACGGCAACCATAATGGCATGCGGAGTCAGCTCCAGAGGAACGAAGCGGTAGCGATAGATCGCATCCGGCGGCAGCGAATTGAGCAATTCTTCATCCATCTTGAAGTTGCGCAGATCAATGTACTGCAGGTTGAATTGCTCTGACAGCGCCTGGGCAATGTCCTCTTCCGATACGAAGCCCTCGTGAACTGCAATTTCACCGAACCGCAGACGGGTACTGCCCAACTTATCAACAATGACAGCCAGCTGCTCGGAAGTCAGGCTGCCACGGTCGATCAGAATCTGCCCTATGTTTTTACGCCTGAAAGGCTGCATCGCCATCCTATCCCACCGTACCGGCAATCTTGAAAATCGGAAGATACATAGCTACTATGATTACACCAATGACAACCCCCATGATAAGCATTATGGCGGGCTCGATGGCCGTGGTCAGCATGTGCAGCCGCTCTTCCAGCTCGTCTTCCAGATAATCCGAAATATCGATCAGCATATCTTCCAGGGAGCCGGTTGTTTCACCTACGCCCAGCATTCGTAATGCCAGGGGAGGCATTATATTGATTTTTTCAAACGCCGCGGACAAACGCCCCCCCTCCTCAACATAGCGGACAGCCTCAAACAGGCGTTTTTCCATATAAACATTATTAAGGGTGCCGATCGACATCCTCAGCGACTCGATGATTGGGATGCCGCTCCCCAATACCGTTGCCAGGGTTCTGGCAAAGCTGGCCACGGAATACTTTGTAAATACATCACCGACAACCGGCATGGTCAGCTTGATACGGTCAACGGTATAACGCCCGGCCTCGGTATTGATCCATTTTTTTAAAACCGCGATCAAGCCGAAAATCACGACCAGACCAACGATGAAAAACCGTCTTAACAGGGAAGTGAACGTGATCAACAGTTGGGTCAGGGCAGGAAGCTGTGATCCCGAATCGGCATAGACCTGGCTGAAAGTCGGAACGACATAAACCAGAAGCAGGGTTATGGCCAGAAACGCAAAGAGTATCAGAATTGACGGATAAAAAAGAGCAGCTATCACCTTCTTGCGGATGTCGCCCACTCGCTTCAGGTATTGAATGTATCGGCGAATGGTGCGTGGAAGATCACCGGTGCGCTCACCCGCCTTGATAGATGCCACATAGAGATACGGAAAAGCGCGGCCATGCTTCTCCATCGCGACCGACAGGGCTGCGCCACCCTTTACATCCTCACGCACCTGCTGCAAAACCTCGGAAAGCTTGCCGGAATCGTGCCTGTCCAGAATCGCGTCCAGCACCTGCATTATGGGAATGCCGGACTTGATCAGCACCAGCATCTCCTGATTGAACGTCAGCAGGGCCTTGTTATCAATCTTGCGGCGCTTGATGCCCTTGTCAAAAAGAAATTGAAACGGCTTCTTTTTTACTTCAAAAACAAAAAAACCCTGATCCTCAAGGCTTTTCCGCAGTACAGAACTCTCCGCAGCCTCAAATTCCCTGTAGAGTATTTTACCGTCCGATGCTCCGAGTTTGCAGGTATATAGCGCCATAAGCCTGATTAAATACCATAGATACCAATATAATAAAATATAAAAACCACTGGTTTCACACCAGTGGCAACCTATTAACAGGATTGTTTCAAAATGTTCGCATGTATCATTCTATTTATCGTGACAGGAGACACAGAGCGAGTCAAATGGCATTCGCAGATGGTAATACTTTTGTTTCTGGTCTTCTGTCCGGACATGCATCTGATGGCATGTGATCGCGCAGGTAATTTCACCTTTTTCATCCAGAGGCAGGTCGCTATGGTTCACAGCCGTTTTTTTGCCGATAGCGTGACCGAAACCGGGGCCATGGCATTTCAGACAGACCTCGGTAGGACCATCCTTCAACTTCCTTTTGGTGGAACCGAGAACAAACCAGCCCCGCAATGTCTCCGCCGGATATGCATGACAGAGCGTACAATCACCTTTGTCATTATGAGGGCTTGCTCCAAACTTTGCGCGAGCGGCCAGATCAGCGGCGAGGCCGGTGCCGACCAGAACCGGCAGACTTAAAAACATTGCCATGATAAGCATCAAAGCGTGCATTTTAAATAATTTCCATATCAGTAGGTCTTGGGGTTGTGGTCAACACCATGACAGGAGAGCCAGCATTCTCCATGAAAAGTATAAGTGCCCTTTTCAACGAACTTCAGTTTTCCACTTGAACTCTCGGATACATAGGCACGGTTGAACTTGATCAGGTAACGGTTCTCCACGCTCCCGTGCGAAGAGTGACAGGTATGACAGGAGGTTCCGCCCCCCTTGAAGTTGCGCTCGCCGGCAATATGGCGCGAATGCTCCGGGAAACTTTCGTTGGCCAGGATACTGGAACGTTTGTGGCAACGATAACAGAGTTCATAAGTGAAGCTGCTTTCGACCAGATTGTCACCGGTGGAGTAATTATCCACAAGCAGCCACTGGTACTTCGAACCATGCGGACCGCGTGGAGCGTTCGGGTCGTCACTGCCATGACAGTCAGCGCACTTGATCACCGAAACATCGCTCGGTGAACTTTTCTTTTCCTTGTAAGGCCGCATCAGACTGATAACCGCCTGGTTTTTCCCCTCCCCTTCCACCGGGTGAAAAGACTGATTGGAAGTTGAAAATTCCATCCGCTTGTTGGTTGCATTGAGCGGCAGGTTGGCGCTATCGGCATGGCACAGATAGCAGAGCTCGTATTCCTTGGTTATCTGCGCGTTAAAATTGCCCATTTTCTTACCCTTGATTCCACTGAAGGGCGTTTCCGAGGAGACCTGGTGGGGATTGTGACAATCGACACAATCCGCATGCCTGGGAGCGGAAGGATTGACCTCTGGCAAGGTTTCTTTTGAATCGTGAAGGCCGGGCTTGTCGAACACCGGGTGCCGGTAGTTCTTTCCAAAGTCCTTGGAGATGTCCGCAACCGGCTGCCTGTCCTTCATCCAGCCGGCAGAATCCTGGTTCAGCTTCCCGTGGCAGAGCAGACAACGGTTGGGGCCCCCGCCATATTTGAATTCCATACCCACATGGCAACTGCCGCAGCCATAGGGAAGGTAGTTCCGGTCAAGATGGGGAGGAGTGTTGGTCGCTGAATCGGCGACCACGGCCCAAAAAAGAAGAATCAAACAGAGATGGACAGGCAGAATTCGTGTAACCATTGATGATACCTTCCAGGTAGTGTTCATGGATATGGCCATGGAGGATTTGAGCCACCGACATTGTATGGCGCAAGCAGGTTCAAATGGCAACTGGTGCAGACACCATCGTGACCAGCGACCGCGGTCGCCCCGCTGTACACCCAGAAAGGAGTGATTTTACGCGTAAATGCGGGGGGATAGGTAGTCTCGTCATTACCCATGTTCTGATGAGGATCGTGACAGGTTGTACATTGCATCCATCCACGGCTGTCACGCTTGCTATCCTGCAACTTGACCTTGGCAGCCATTTCCGGGTTGGGAGCCTGAGCGGGAAGCTTGAACACGCCCGGATTCAAACCGATCATCGTTCCCAGCTGGGTTTTGTAATCAAAAGAGGTCGCATATACGAATGAGACCGGGTGGTGCCCTACCTTCATCTTGTTGGTGGATGGATGGAATGATGCGACGCCGGTTATATTATTATTTCCGCTCAACATCTGTATCTGTCCCATCTGTCCGCTACGGAGGACATCACCCAGTCCGGTGACGCCGTCATGGCAGGACAGGCAGAGACGTGAAGAACCGTTCGGCTGCCCCAGGGAATCACCGGTGACGGAATACTGTGATGCCGCCAGATTCTTGATCTGCAGCGTGTTCGATGTGTAGCGGGCAAACACCTGGGAGGTGTCTCTGCGGTTCCATAACGGCCCCTGCGGATTCGAGTTGTGCGGAGTATGGCAGAATATGCATATCTGCTGACCGCCGGGGTTGTTTACGGCATCATCAACGGCACGGTAGGTTATGCCGGCAGCAGTATTCTGTGCCGACAGGTTATGCTTGTTACCCATGGCGGAAACCATGGGGCCCTTGGCGCAGACCTCCCATGCCAACATAAATACGAAAAAACCGGCGCAAAACAAAGGAAACCATTTGTGGTTCATTTGATTCTATCCTCTTTCAGGTACTGATATATCTGTATCCTGTGATTGAACGTGTCTGAAACGTAAATCCTGTCATTCTTATCAATAAAAATAGCGCTCGGGAGCATCAGTTCACCCGGCAGGGCGCCTTCCTGGCCGACGTAGAGCAGCAATTGACCCTTCTGGTTGAATATCTGGAAGTTGCCCAGGATCGCGTCCATCACGTATATGTTCAGATCGCTGTCAACGGCGACCCCCTTGGGCCGCGCAAATGATCCGGGACTGTCGCCGATCTGGCCGATACTGCGAAGATACCGTCCGGATGAATCAAACATCCTGAGCGTGAAGTTCATTGTATCGGTGACATAGATATTGTCATTTTTGTCAACGGAAACATAAACCGGCATACGCAGCTCACCGCTGAAATCAGAACCGGGAAGTTCCTGTAAAAATGAGTCATCGGCGCCAAAAATGAATATTTTACGGGCCTGCAAATCGGAAACAATTTTCTTGCCGGTGGATGTTATCGCAATGCCGGCAGGACTCTTGAGTTTCCCCCTGCCATCAAGCTCCGCTATGAAAGAGCCATCCAATCGTAACTTGAAAACCATTCCAAGCTGGGAATCGGTCACATACAGATGTCCTTTGCCGTCAAGAGCGACACCAACCGGCCGCACCAGCTTTTTGTCACCGGCTTTAAAGATATAGCCGATTTCCTTGTCGGCCAGGTTGTAGACATGCACCACGCCTGCCGATGGATCGGCAATATAGATCAGGCCGTCTCCATCCGCGGCAATGCACTGCGGAGTGAAAAACTCCAGATAATCTTCCCTGGTTCCGACAATAAATTCCAGCATCTTGCCGATGGAACCGGACTGGGCCTCGACCACGTCCTTCGCTCCACTGATAACTTTAAGCAGCCTGATACGGGCCTTCTCGGGCGGTTGCGGCCACGACACATCCAGGCGCTTGTCATGCCAGGCGGCATCCTCCATTTTTACGGATACGCACCCGCTGACGGAAGCAGCAATCAGCAAGGCAAGAAAGGCTATCTGCAGCATACGAAATGCTGATGTTTTTTCTTTCACAAAATCACTCATGCATTGAGCATTCCAACTACCCACACTACAAACGCAACCACCGCCGCGCCGCCCCAGCGAACACCGGCGGAGGAATTAAAAACGTCTCTTTCGGGAAAAGCCCTGAACATCAGCATGATACTGGAGGCGATCCAACCAGCAAGTCCAACCAACAGAACAATCGACCAGATATCGTGTGACATAAAGGATTTACTTCCTCCACAGTGCTGAAATAATCGTATGCAAACGCAGCTTCCAGACCATTGTCACGGCTTCCCTGACAATTCGGCGGGACATTTTTGAACTCCCGGCATGCCGGTCAATGAAAATTATCGGGATTTCCATAATGCGTAACCCCTTTTCCATACAGCGGTAGTTCATTTCGATTTGAAACGAATAACCGTCTGATCTGACACTATCCAGATCAATGGTGTCGAGCGAGGATCTGCGGAAACATTTGAAGCCGCTGGTGCAATCCCTAAGCTGCAAACCGGTAACCCACCGGGTATAAACACTAGCGAAATAGCTTAGAATCAGCCTTCTGATCGGCCAGTTAACGACACTCACACCATTAAGATAGCGCGAACCGATCACCAGATCACTGGACTGAATAGCATTAAGAAACTCGGGAAGCACGCCGGGATCGTGCGAAAAGTCCGCATCCATCTCAATGATATAATCAGCGCCCATTGAAAGCGCCGCCTTGAAACCTTCACGATATGCAGACCCCAAGCCAAGTTTTCCGGCCCGGTGCAAGACATGGATGCGATCATTGCCGGACACCAGCTCATCTATGATTTTGCCGGTGCCATCAGGCGAGTTATCGTCTACAAAAAGTATTTGGATATCAGCGTGCTGATCAAGGACCGCCGATGAAAGCCGGACTACATTATCTTTTTCATTATAAGTTGGAATTACTACAAGCGCTTTCAACGGTTACTTTTCTCCGGGATATATGATTTTGGCCTTTTTGTGCAATCCGTCCATCCACTCATCCTGCAGTTGTTTTTTCTGCGTAGCAACCATATCCTTCTTGATTTTATCCTGAACCTCATCAAACGGAATCTGGCGGGCAGGCCGTTTATCCGTCAACCTGATGATGTGGAAACCATACAGTGATTCAACAACCGGGCTGGTTTCACCGACTTTCAGTTTGGTGAGAGCATCGTTAAATTCAGGAATTGTCTGACCGGCATGAAAATATCCCAGATCACCGCCCTTGTTTTTTGAGTCGTCGTCCGACTCGTTGACTGCAATTTCCTCAAACTTCTCTCCGTCTTTTAGTCTTTTCAGGATTGAATCCGCGCTGGCGCGCAAAGCCAGGCGTTTTTCCTTGTTGGAAGATGGGTCCACTTTTATCAGTATATGGCTTGCCCGGAATTCTTCCGGTTTATTGTATTTGGAAATATTCGAATCGTAGTAGCTCTTTAGCTTCTCGGGAGTCACCGAAACCTTGCCGTCAACTTCCAGGGCATGAATTTTCTCCGCCAGCAGCCTGCGCTGCATGATTCGCAAAAAGGTCTTGTCTGTGAAACCCGCGCCTTTATACGCCTTCACCAGATCCTTTTTGGATTTGAATTTTTTTACCAGTTTATCCATCTCCCCATCAATCACCGCCTGGGGAATCTTGATCCCCTTGCCGAGGGCATCCTGAGCCATCAGTTCGTAATCAACCAGAACCTTCATCGCGTCAGAACGAATCTTTGCCTTCTTTTCATCAGATATTTTTCCGTGAAAAGGTTGACTCATCGGCATGATTGTATTTATTTCCTGATTAAGGTCAGCCTCAGACAGATCAACGCCGTTGACTACGGCAACAGTTCTGCTCACGGTTTCTGCCCTTACCGTCAACGGAACACAGACCGTAATCAGCAACAGCGCTACAATCAGGTTGATACTCTTGGACATATTTTCTCCAATCTTTAGATAGTTAAGCGTCTAATAGTACGAGAGTTGGACTGCAAAAGTCAAGATTAACAGAACTGCCCCCCTCGCTCCCGCCACATGAAGACACAAACTTGCATTTGGCCCGTAGATACCTTATAAACCGAAACAAGCTGCTGGGCAAACTCCAAATATTTCACTTTTTTTCAAGCATCCCCGCACATCCGGAATGTTCTGGTATGCTTGCCATATTCCACAACCATGGAGTAAATCATGCGACGAAGATGCACCCTCCACATCACGCTCGCCCTGATCGGAACGCTGGCAGTCACCGGCTGCAGCAAGAAAGAGGAGCGGCACGTCTACACGAATAAACAGGACTGCCTTGATGACTGGAACAACGACCCGCAGAAATGCGAGGAAGTCGGCAAGGACAGTCAGCATTACCGCTCCAACGCGCACTATTACTACGGTCCCTGGTTTCGCTCCGGCACCGTCTTCAGCGGTGGGCAGGGTACACGCGCCATCCGCAACATGAGCGTCTCGCGAGGCGGATTCGGGAGTCTGGGCTCGTTCCATTCATCGGGAGGCTAGCCATGCAGCGCAATGTTACTCCACCACGATTTGAGTGGCAGCAAAAAGTGGAATCATGCGGCATGAGCTACCACACCATTGACGGCGAGGTCTATTGGGATGAAACAGCCCATTATTCTTTCACTGCCGCGGAAATAGATGAGCTGGAAGCTGCCACCAAGGAACTGCAGGAGATCTGTATCGAGGCGGCCGGGCACGTCATCTCCGAAAAACTTTACGATAAACTGCGGATACCGCCGCTGGCAATTCCGCTGATCGAACGTTCCTGGGAGAACGATGAGCCCTCGATTCTGGGAAGGTTCGATCTGGTTTACGATGGGCATTCCCCTCCCAGGATGCTTGAGTATAACGCCGATACCCCAACCGCGCTGCTGGAGGCCAGTGTTACGCAATGGTTCTGGCTGAAGGATCGTTTTCCCGAAGCGGACCAATTCAACTCAATTCACGAAAAACTGATTGAAGGTTGGAAAGGACTGAAAAACTCCATTGACGGGGCACTATATTTCAGCTGTGTCAAGGATGCCGCGGAGGATCTGGGCAACCTGGAATACCTGCGGGACACGGCGCATCAGGCCGGACTGGCGACCGAGCAGTTTTTTATCGAAGACATCGGCTTCGACTCACTCGGCTCCAGATATGTGGACAGCACGGACAAAATCATCAATTCAATGTTCAAACTTTACCCGTGGGAATGGCTCGTCAGCGAGTTTTTCGGACGTTATCTGGAACAGAGCGGCATAATCCTGATAGAACCGGCCTGGAAAATGATTCTCAGCAACAAGGCTATCCTTCCGATTCTGTGGGAACTGAACCCTCGCCACCCCAACCTTCTGGAAGCGAGCTTCGACCCTGGGCATTTCCGCGATAACTTCGTGTCCAAACCTTTCCTGTCGCGGGAGGGAAGCAACATCAGCGTCCACCGCAATGGACTGGTCACGGAATATGACGGGAGTTATACCGGCCAGGGAACCGTCTACCAGGAATTGGCAGACATGCCCTGCTTTGACGGAAACTATCCGGTAATCGGGTCATGGGTAATAGATGGCGAACCGGCCGGTATCGGCATTCGCGAAGACTTGTCGCGAGTCACCACCAATGCCAGCCGCTTTGTACCGCACCTGTTTCAATAGTTATCAATTATTTCATATCGAGGAGGATTTTCAGATGCAAGGCAAACTGCTGGATTCACTGTCGGGACTGCTTGGCTTCTGCGGCTACTTTGGCGCGGCACTCGGTTTTGTGGCTGTTTTCTGTATTATCTATTGCGCAATGACACCCTATAACGAACTGAAGCTGATCCGCGAAGGCAAGACCTCGGCGGCCATAAGCTTCGGTGGCGCTCTGACCGGCTTCATCCTGCCGCTTTACAGCGCCATCACACACAGTGTCAGTTTCATCGACATGCTGATCTGGGCCGTGATCGCGATGCTGGTGCAGTTTGCGGTCTTCGGTACTGTCCGGCTTGTCTTCAGGGACCTGGTGCGGGAGATCGAGAACAATCATATCGCCGCCGCGACCCTGCTGGCATTCTGCTCGATTTCAATCGGAATCCTCAATGCTGCCTGCATGACATATTAATTTTTGTCTTCATGGTTCCAAAATTGAAAACCCCGAGGTTTCCCACGGGGTTTTCCTGTTTTTGGCAGAAAACAGTGCCGATTGGCTATGGTTTAAATATCCACCTCGATGGTTCAGACCCGACGGCGGCGGATGACCGGCGGATCATGCGGACAGGCTATCTTATAACGGTAGCCTCTCTCGGTATGCGTACCTGTGCCTGTTCATATCCGGCAAAAACCTTGGCGCCCAGCATGAATTCAGCCCAGAACTCTCTCCATTGCGAGGGTTCTGCCTGGCCTTCTGTCGCCGGTTTGAGTTCTGCCAGGAAGATGGTCAATGCAGCGCCGGCGGCCAGCAGAGCTCCGGAGAGCATGAATGATTTTGCCATGCCGCCCGGTTGGGAACTCAGCATTTCGGACACCTTGCCCATTACAAAACCGCCCACGCCCCAGGCGCTGAAGAGGATGCCGTAATTCATGCCATAGTTCTTGACTCCCCAGTAATCCTTGGAAAACGACGGGAACAGGGCCAGGTTGGATCCGTAATTGAAACCGATGAATGTAGCCAGAACTACCAGCAGTGCGGCGTTATTGGTGGCTATCACGGGCATCGCGGCAAACATCAGCACAGCCTGGAACGAAAGCATGATGAAAAGGGTTGCGCGACGACCGATCTTGTCTGAGAGCACTCCGGCAATTACACGGCCACCGGCATTGCCGATCGCCATGATTGCAACCGCCAGGAAGGCCATGGAACCCATACTCTTCTTGGCCAGTCCGGCCACGCTGCCGATCACCATCAGACCAGCGCCGGCGCCTATGAAATAGGTCAACCAGAGTACATAGAACTTGTATGAACGCAGCATTTCACTGGCGGATGCGTTAATCTTGGGTTTGGCGGCATTCAGAGCCGCTACCGGACCTGGGTCGGCAGGCTCGGCCGGGACATAACCGGCGGGAGGGTTGACAACAAAGAACGATAAGCCGCAAACCACCACCGCAAAACCCGCGGCCAGCATAAACATTGAGCTTTCTATCCCGAACCTGCCCAAAAGCCAGGATGACAACGGCGCGATATAAACCGGCGCCAGACCGAAGCCACCAACGACTATTCCGGCAATCAGACCGGTCTTGGCTGGTGAGAACCACTTCAGAGCCGGCGGGGTTGCCGCCGAATATCCAAAACCGAAACCGGCTCCACCCAGTATTCCGAAACCAACCACCCAGGCGATATAGCTTGACGAGAAACCCAGCAAGGTGAACCCGGCGCCCACCAGCACTCCGCCGATCAACGCGGTTTTGGCCGGACCGATCTTGTCCTGGCACTTACCTGCCAGAATCATGGCGAATGCGAAAGTCAGACAGCAAACCGCATAGGGATCGTTTATCGATGCTATATCCCACTGGAAAGCACCCGGTCCCCCTTTTTCGATCGAGGCCTTGATGGCCCCCTTGAATATACTCCAGGCGTACAGTACTCCCAAAGCCAGATTGATGCCGGTACCGGCAATAACAACTTGCCAACCTCTGTTCTTGATATCAGACATATCCATTTCCCCCTGACCTATTATTGCTTGGCAACGGCTTTTTTAAGCGGGCCGTTCATGCGGATGGCGGTAGCAAACTCCATCCAGAAAACAAGATATATCGAAACCATCAGCGACAACCCAATGTTCTGATTTTCAGCTCCCAGGGCCTTGGCCAGAATCGGGGAAGCAAATCCGGCTCCGTAGGTTCCGGTCAAGCGCTCCAGCATGTAGAACACCGGCAGGGTCAGCAGGGTTCCGACTACCATGATGGCAATACCGGTCGGACGCTTGATCCAGTATTTGGGAGAGAAACCATACATACGCATGAAGATCACAACCCAGATAATCCAGACCGAATAGTCAACCGCAGCATCCGGCAGAGCAAGCTTGTTCTTTACAAGCACAACTTCCAGCACCGTGACAACGCCCAGCAGACAGAACATCCAGTTGAATTTCTCGTTAGCTTGGGAATGCCATTGACGGCTATCGGGCGCCTGAACTTCATTGAAGGAATGGTTGTGAGTACCGAGGGCGGAAAAGAGAATTGCAAACCAGATCCCGGCATTGTGGAAAAGCAGCGAGGCGTGGTTTCCGGCCAGGTTGGCGATACGGGACATCGGATCACGGGCAAAGTCGCCGGCGATGCGCATCAGGAAAAGATTGGCAACAACGGAACAACCGATGATTACCGCGATGGTAAATATCTTGCGCGGCAGCAGGTAGGGATCGACCTTGTCGGGAAAACCGATGATAAAGGCAAACCAGATCAGGTACATGATCAGCGGAATACCAAAGCAGATACCATAGACCGATTTACCGGCAAAATCGCCGCTCTGGGCGTAAATGACAACATCGTTTTTGGGATCGGCGTCGGTGTTGAGCGCCTTTGCCTCATCCTTGGGCGTTTTCTTTACGTGCGGCAGCAGGCCCATCGCATACCAACCGTGATCGCCCTGGGTTGTGTCCACAGTCCAGTATTGATCACCCATCATCTCGTCGAGACCGGCAAAAATCTGCATGCTGAAAGCCGCGCATACTACGCAGACAACCAGCAGAAGGATTGCATTGGAAATTTTCATTGGCATTTTCGTATCCCCCTATTCCTTGTGAGTCGTCCAGAACATCGATACCGCGTTAGCGGCAAACAGGCCATAGAGCCACATCGTATTCCAGGCCGGGCCGGACCAGTGACTGCCGCGACCGCCACCGACAACACCAGAGGCGACTACGATTCCAATCAGGGCCGTGAAGGCCACCATTGCCACAGCCCTCAAGATAGCGCTGTTTCGCCAGGTGTGACGCTCAAGGTATTCAAGTCTTGCCTGCAGTTCAAGCTCTCTTTCGCTCATCGTTTTTCTCCTTTGCGAGTAGAATTACTATAAACAACGTGGTTACCGTAAGTGCCAGGACAGCGTGGAACTGATTGAAATTGAGGGTCAGGTTGTAGAGCATTGTCTTCTCCTTTCTTAGATGTTATGTATGAATCAACTTGTCACAAGATTGTTAAGTTCACCGGGGAAACGGTCGGCCAGTTCCATGTACTTGATGCATTCCATGTGGCGTCCGCTGCAGTATCTGATTATCATGTTCACATCGTGCGGTGAGATGTAACCGCAACCGACATCGCAGTAATCATCGTTTTTTCCGTAAAATGGACAGATGCTGGAAGTTCCCATATTCTCCTCATATAACCATTCTGAACTTGTATACAGCACGGTGCGTGCCAACAGGAACCAAAGGCAACAACATCCAAACATTTCAGCATGTTATATACTTTATGCTTTAATATACCGGATCAACGTTTTGCAATCATGCAAATATCAATGCCACGCTCGCTTACAGGCCGGATGACCCGAACCACAGGATTAGCACATGTAAATAATAATATCTTCAGTGTTAACGGCCTGTTAGAGATTGATGCAGCTGTTTTGCACAATTGCAAACCGGTTTTTTTTGCACATTTGCAAGAATGCAAACCTAATTGGAGGACGTTTGGAAGAAGATCGAATCAAATGGAATCTGCGCTATCAGTCGGAAGGTTTCTACCTGGGAGAGCATACGTCCCCTTTCCTTGCTCGCGAGATCGAAAGGATCAAGCTCCTCGCCCCGGGCGGAACTGCGCTGGATATTGCCTGTGGCGAGGGCAGGAACAGCATCTATCTGGCACATCACGGGTTCAGGGTGACAGGATTGGATATTTCGGATGTCGGCCTGGCAAAGGCGGCCGCCAGGGCCGGAATGGAGGGCGTTGAAGTTGATTTCAGGGTGGTTGACCTGGAACATTACGAGATCAATGCAAGCTATGACCTGATCCTGAATTTCAATTTTCTATTGAGGGAATTGATACCGATGGAGCTTAAGGCGCTTAATCCGGGAGGACTGCTTCTGTTTGATACGATCATGGAGTCGCCGCACCTGCTGGCGACTCACAAGCAGTCATACCTTCTCCGCCGGGGCGAACTGGTCCGGCTGTTTGAAACCCAGGCCGGCGAAATTCTCTTTTCGGAAGAAAGCGACAGCGGAGAAATGCCTACGGCGCGTCTTTTGTTCCAAAAGGGCCTGAAAGATTCCTGGTCGGCTATTTAAGTGGCGCTTCGAAACTGTCCATCCATGACACAGCGCCGTCATTATCCTCGACACCTCTGTACCGGTAAATAAATTTGAGTTTGTCACCCGTTTGCGGACTGCTCCCGAACAGCACGGAAAAGTTAGCGTACTCATCCAGGCGAAGATCCGAAGGTATTATCATAAAGGACTTCTGCTCCTTTTCAGCTCCGAAGGCATCGAATAGCTTTATCCGTAACTCCAGATCCTGCATGACATGATATCGATTATTGCGAACATAGCCTGCTACCGCGGTAGCACCATCTTTTCCCGAAACATTCCAGCCTATCGTCACATCGAAATTTTTGTGAAACACCGGATAATTCGCGGTATTTAAAGGTTGGTAACCGGTGCCAGCACAAGCCGACAAGAAAATGACAACCATAAACCCGAACAACAGGCATCCTGTTATTTTCGACATTTTTAACGCCTCCTTTCCCAATGTTATTGAGCTGATTGCATTATATCTCCTCCGGAGCATGTCTACATAAAAAAAACGCCGGGGGTAAGCACCTCCCGGCGTCAGGCTATTTATATCGAGTCCAACCGTCAGGCGTCCTCGCCGGCCTCTTCCAACAGCAGCTCCTTGATCGCCATGTCCCGCATCTTGAACTTCTGGATCTTGCCGGAAGCGGTCATGGGAAAAGTATCGACGAACTTGACGTATTTGGGGATCTTGTAGTTGGCGATCTTGCCACGGCAGAACTCCCTGACCTCGTCTTCACCCATCTCCAGCCCCTTTTTGAGAATGATCGAGGCCATGACCTGCTCGCCGTACTTCCTGTCCGGAACGCCATAGATCTGGACATCGGATATTTTGGGATGGGTATAGAGGAACTCCTCAATTTCCTTGGGGTAGATGTTCTCGCCGCCACGAATGATCATCTGCTTGATGCGGCCGGTGATCTTGCAATAGCCGTTCTCGTCCATGATCGCCAGATCCCCGGTATGCAACCAACCGTCCGGGTCTATCACCTTGGCGGTTTCCTCCGGCATCTTGTAATAGCCCTTCATCACCATATAGCCGCGGGCGCACAATTCGCCCTGCTTGCCCGGCGGAAGGGTTGCGCCGCTCTCGATGTCGATGATCTTCACCTCGGCGCCCGGAAGCGCGCGGCCGACGGTGCCCACCCGCAGTTCAATCGAATCCTCGGTGCGGGTCTGGGTGATGCCGGGAGAAGATTCGGTCTGACCGTAGACACTGGTAATTTCGGTAATGTGCATATCCCTGACAACCCGCTTCATGACTTCGATCGGACAGACGGAACCGGCCATGATCCCGGTTCTCAGGCTGGTGAGGTCGAATTTATCGAAGTCCTGATGTTCCAGTTCGGCGATGAACATGGTCGGAACACCGTGAACAGCGGTACAGCGCTCCTTTTCGATCGCCTGCAGCACCTTGAGCGGGTCAAACACTTCCACCGGAACCATTGCGGTAGCATGGCTCACGGAGGCCATCACCGCCAGCACGCTGCCGAAACAGTGGAAAAACGGCACCGGTATGCAGAGTCGGTCTTTTTCAGTGAACTTCATGCATTCACCAATATTAAAACCATTATTGATCAAGTTGTAATGGGTCAGCATGACCCCCTTGGGAAAGCCGGTCGTCCCTGAGGTGTACTGCATGTTAATGGTTTCATGACAATCAAGGCTCACCTCGATTGAATTCAGCTCCGCATCGGGAACATCCCTGCCCATTTCTACAATCTCGTTGAAATTGAGCATTCCTGACGGTGTACCGTCACCGATGAACACGACCCGTTTCAGAAAAGGTAATTTTGCACAAGACAGCGTGCCCGGCTCCGTACCAGCCAGCTCCGGAACCACCGTATTAAGCGTGGCGACATAGTCGGTGTCCTTGAAAGATTTGACCATGAAGAGAGTTGTGGAATCGGACTGGTCAAGGATGTATTCAAGTTCGGCGGATTTGTAGCTGGTATTTACTGTGACCAGGATCGCACCTATTTTTGCGGTAGCAAACTGCAGGATCACCCATTCGGGGACGTTATAGGCCCAGATGGAAACGTTATCGCCCTTATTAATTCCGAGCCGCACAAGCCCCTTGGCAACATTACGGCAAATCTCGTTAAATTCCCTGTAGGTATAACGCAGGCCGCGCTCGGTGTATACCAACGCTTCGTTGTCGGGATAGCGCCGGGCCATGTCATCCAGAAGCGCACCTATCGTCAACTCGATCTGTTTCGACATTACTTCCTCCTATCCAAATGGAATCATATGACAATCAAAGCAATTTCTGCTAACCAATTGATATTAACCATTTTCAGTAACACAGACCCACAAAGTCAGTCAAGAGCCATCGCAACCGCATCTATCACCGTTATCGGAATGGGATGGTTCCTGCTGCAGCGTAAAGAAAAAAGTGGCGCCCCGGCCTGTTTCGGCCTCGGCCCAGATACGCCCGCCATGCCGGGTTACTATGCGCTGTACCGTGGCCAGCCCTATTCCGGTACCGCTGAACTGGGACGCGTCGTGGAGTCGGCTGAATACACTAAAAAGCTTGTCCGCATGTTTCATATCAAAACCGGCCCCGTTATCCCGAACAAAGTATATCGGCACTGAACCGGCCGGGCATGTTCCGAACTCTATCAGCGCATCGGCGGTTCGGGAGCTGTATTTCCAGGCATTGCCGATCAGGTTGGTCATCAGGATCTTGAGAAGACAGGCATCACCACCGGCTATTACATCTTTTTCAATTATGGTTTGCACCATCCTGTCCGGTTCGCTCAGGCGCAACTCCTGCACAACCGACTCGGCAATATCACTCAGGTTTACACTGTCGGGCGTGTACTCGGCGCGAGACAACTTTGCCAGGAGCAGCAGGGAATCGATCATGTCTCCCAGCCATGATCCGGCATCATTAATGCGGGAAATATATGTTCTGGCTTGGGAATCGATACCCGACTCATCATCCAGCAAAAGCTGGCAATACCCCGAAATGCGGGTCAGAGGACCGCGCATGTCATGGGACACCGAATAATTGAAAGCCCCCAGCTCGCTGTTGGCGGCGGCGAGATCGGCGGCCTGACTCCTCAACTCGGAGTTCAACTGGCGGATCCGGTCAAGGTACATCCGGTTCGTCTCCTCAGTCAGCTTGCGGGAGGTTATGTCCCGGTCAAATCCGAGAATATAATTGCGACCCTGAAACCTTACCAGTCCGGCATGGATCTCGATCGGGAATTTTGAGCCGTCTTTTCTGTAGTGCCAGACCTCCTGTGTCACCCATTCGCCACCGGCGATCCTGCCGGTCAACTCAGCGGCAATGCTGTTGCTCTCCTCGGTATTCAGATCGGATATACCCAGCTGGCACAACTCTTCGACACTATAACCATGTTGATCAGCAGCGGCCCTGTTGGCGGAGATGATCCTGCCGGCTTCGCCGTCTTCAAGCCCGATAATAATTATTGAGTCCGGAGCGCGTTCGAAGAGCAGGCGATAACGTTCCTCGCTTTCGTGCAATTCTTTTTCTGAAGATTCCAGCGAATCCAGCATCGAATTGATCGAACCGGCCAGATCCGCCAGTTCATCATGCTCACTGGAAATCGGCAAACGGGTGGTGACATTTCTATTCACACCCAGGTTCCTGACCGCTCTATTGAGTGAAAAAATACGCTTCAATATCGAGCCACGAATAAAAAACAGCATGACGCAGCAGAATACACCGCCGGCCAGAAATAGTGACAGGATCACATAGGTTATGGCGGCTTTTCCCTGCGCGTACAATATGCGCTGTTCAACAATTCTGGCAATCAGAACAGGTTGGCCGAAAAGATCCTTGAACAGCGAATAACCCGCAATCCTGTCGTTATCGATAACCCAGCTGGGATTGGTGACTCCGTTTTCAAACCCGGCCAGTGCACTGACAACATCCGCTTCCCTGTTGCCCGAAGTCAACGTGAACAGCTCGATCGGAAACGCGGTCAACCTTGAAACCCGCCTGATTTCTTCCTTATCCAGATAGCGTCCGGCCAGGATCATTGTTTTTCCATCCGCGACAGGTCGCATTACCATTTGCAACGGCTTGTCCCCGAGCAATATCAAGCCATTGACGACTCCGTTTGCCGTACGCGAGGCCTGAACCGGAACCCTGGCAAGTTGGGCAAGATCCTCCTGCGACAGATGCGCAGCCTTGTGGTTATGAAAATCTGCAGCCTCGGAAGAGAGCACACGACCCGATGCCGATAAAATTGCGATCACGTCGACATGGTGATTGACAAATTGCTGGAAATGATTGCCGGATAAACCAGTATTTCCGGTTGATGCAAGCTGATTGGCAAGGTCTTTTGACGAAGAGTTCAATTCATCAAAAGTCTCGTCAATTTCGTTCCTGATTTTTTGAACATTTCCCGCCAGCACCGTACGCTCAAGCAAAGCAAAACTCCTGAGAAGGATGACATCCGAAGTCACCGCCAGGATAAACAGCAGGGCGAAGAATGTGCTGACAATTATAAGTATGGTACGCTGGGAAAGAGTCATGTATCGTTTGCCCACTTACTCAACAAATCAACCAAGTATAAGTATATTTATAATCCTGCCTCAACTCACAGCCGGCATTCCAATACCGGCCCGCTGACAACACCCGATAAAAACAGGCGGAAATATGCCATAAACATGCTGATATCACAACAGAAGAAAACAATCCTCAATTGGCATCAGCACTCCGGTTACAATCACGACATGACACATCTCAGGGACGGCCAATGGCCGTCCTTTTTTGAATTCACCGTCCTACAAACATCATAATTTTCAACAAAAAATATGACATATTTTAAACATAGTGTTGATTTTTTTAGTAGCACAGATACAATTTTACAACATTACACTGATAATGTACTGTTTTTACTGATATAATTAATTTTATACCGTCTTTTTATAAATGGGTTATTTTGATTGACATATGACACTGTATTGTTTAGATTTTAACCATGCATTAAAAGCGGAATACAGTTTACGGTAACAATGTTTTTACCTCAGTATAAAACAACAGCTCAACAGGAATAACAAAGACGGGCGCAGGACGGTTCAAAGCTGTAAAGCATGTTGAAAAAGGCATGTGACGTAGCCGGGTTAAAGTGAGCAACCAACACCACGCTAAGAAAGGAGTAACCAATGGCAGAAAAACAGTATGATTGGGCAAAGATTGCCAAGGACCCACGTTTCGTGGAACTTCATCACAAGAAGACGGCCTTCCTTTTCGGCTGGTGGATCTTTTCCACCGTGTACTACTTCCTGCTCCCTATCGGAGCGGCCTATGCTCCCGGCCTTTTCAAGATCAAGATTATCGGGGTCATAAACTTCGGCTACCTGTTCGCACTTTCCCAGTTCTTTGTCTCCTGGGCACTGGCGCTGTACTACGCCAAAGTGGCCAACAACGACTTTGACCGCCTGACCAAGCAGCTGGTCGACGAACTTCAGTAAAGGAGGATACGACATGACATTCAAAAAAATCATTATTGCCAGCTCACTGGTCCTCTCCGTTGCCGCAGCCGCCTTTGCCGAGCCAGCCAAGACCACCGCCCCCGGCGCGGCACCCGCGGTCAGCGCAGCTGCTCCCGCCGGCGCGCCTGCCGTTGCCGCACCGTCCGCTACCACACCGGCCCCGGCCGCAACCCCAGCACCTGCAGCACCTGCAGCACCGGCCAAGAAGAAAGAGCTCAAGGCCAACAAGGCCATTACCCTCTCGATGTTCGCCGTAATCATCGGCATCACGATGGCCGTTGTTGTCTGGGCCGCCAAGCAGACCAAGACCGCCGCCGACTTCTACGCCGCCGGTGGAGGCATCACCGGAACCCAGAACGGATGGGCCATTGCCGGCGACTACATGTCGGCCGCCTCCTTCCTGGGGATTTCCGGTCTGATCTCGCTCTACGGCTATGACGGATTCATGTACTCGGTCGGCTGGCTGGTGGCCTACATCACCGTTCTTTTGATCATCGCCGAACCATGCCGCAACGCCGGCAAGTACACCCTGGGAGACATCCTCTCCTTCCGCACCAACCCCAAACCGGTCCGCGCTGTAGCCGCGATCTCGACCGTAGCCGTATCCACCTTCTACCTGACCGCCCAGATGGTCGGCGCCGGCAAGTTGATGGCACTTTTGGTTGGTGTTTCCTACAAGCAGGCCATCATCGGCGTCGGCATCCTGATGGTCGGCTACGTCGTCTTCGGCGGCATGACCGCCACCACCTGGGTTCAGATCATCAAGGCCGGCCTGCTGATGTCGGGCGCCTTCCTGCTCTCGTTCCTGGTTCTGCTGAAAGCCGGCTTCAACCCGCTCGCTTTCTTCACTTCAATCGTCAACAGCCCTGAAATCCAGGACCACGTATCCAAAATGGTGCTGAAGGATGGCGTCATTCTGACCGGCACTGAAGCCGGCCAGCGCTTCCTCGAGCCGGGCCTCTTCATGAAAGCCCCGCTGGATCAGATCTCGCTCGGTATGGCCCTGGTTCTGGGTACCGCCGGCATGCCGCACATCCTGATGCGCTTCTTCACGGTGCCGACCGCCCAGGCTGCCCGTAAATCAGTCATCATCGCCATGTTCATCATCGGCGGCTTCTACGTACTGACCACGCTGCTCGGCTTCGGCGCAGCCGTCAACATCACTCCGCAGGGCATCATGCAGGTTGACAAGGGCGGCAACATGGCCACCCTGATCCTGGCGCAGACGCTGGGCGCCGAAATAGCCCCGATCCTGGGCGACATCTTCCTGGCCTTCCTCTGCTCGGTTGCCTTCGCCACGATCCTGGCGGTTGTATCCGGACTGGTTCTGGCAGCTTCCGCCGCCATCGCCCACGACATCTATGTTAACGTCATAAAAGACGGCCACGCCGACCAGCATGAGCAGGTCATGGCTGCCCGCATCACCTCGCTGGTAGTAGGCGCGGCCGGCATCATGATCGGCCTGATGGCCGAGAAAGCCAACGTTGCCCACCTGGTGGCACTGGCCTTTGCCGTTGCTTCCTCCGGCAACCTGCCGGTCGTATTCCTGTCGCTGTTCTGGCGCAAATTCAACACCGCCGGCGTCATCTCCGGCCTGGTGGTCGGCACGGTCGCCTCGATCGGCCTGGTTATGGTATCCCCTAACATGACCTATCCCAAGGTTGTGGCCGCCGGCGCTCAGAAGGTAATCACCGCCATGGAGAAGAAACAGGCTGAACTGCCTCCGGGAGCAGCTCTGACCGAGCTGGACGCCAAGGCACTTAAAACAGCCAGGGCCGACTTTGAAAAGAACAAGGACGGCAAGTCGATCATGGGTCTTGATAAACCGATCCTGAAGCTGAAAAACCCGGGCATCATCTCGATCCCGCTGGGTTTCATGGCTGCAATCTTCGGCACCCTGCTGTTCCCGAGCAAGAGATCCGAAGAGATGTTTGACGAGATCTACGTCCGTCAGAACACCGGCCTCGGCATGGCCAAGGCTATTGATCACTGATACGCGTAACTCCATTTATCGGGAGAGATGCTTTAAATTTACATAAGTTGTGATATAGTGGGGACGGCTTCAGCTGTCCCCATTTTTTTGTGCATAATATCCAGGGCTGTATTTAAATTGTTTCCGTCCGGAAACTCCGGGCGAGAAACAGTTGGTTTCCAAATCGGAAAGCGGAGATTTTTTCTCCTGGCAAGGAAATCGAGGGTTTGCGCGGAGGCGTACACCGGTACGCCGCACAAGCAAAGCCGAAGATTGACGCCGCCAGGGGGAAAAAGCACCCTTTCCGGACGGAAACTAAATAAGGATTCGTTCAAATGAGCCCATCAAGCCAACCTGTCACTGCCTATCTGCCGGATCTGAAAGGGATTCTACGCTACTGCTATGTAGAAGACATTACCCCGCTACTGCAAATGATCAGATCAACGATCACATCCGACCAATCAAGCTTTTCCGCCTGGGATGATGATCAGAAAGCATTGATTGATTCAATTCAGTGTGCCGACGGGCCAGAATTAAAGCTGATACATGAAGAATTGAATCGCATTGAGATGGACCGGTTTCTCCTGACCTATTCGGTTACAACCCTGCACCAGTCATGTACACATTATCGGGATGTACTCTCGGTACGTGCGATGGACATTGTTTGCCGGGAAATGGAAAGCTCCGGAATGCCGCATCCCGGAGTACCGTTTGCATTGATAAGCATGGGGAGTGATGGCCGCAAGGAACAAACCCTGATTACCGACCAGGACAATCTGATAGTCTATGGAGATGGCGGCGGCGAACAGGCCGATCTCTATTTCCTGGAATTGGCCTCACGTCTGGTTGACAGACTGGAAGAGGCCGGTTTCCAACGCTGCACCGGCGACATCATGCCTACCAACCAGAGTTGGAGAGGTTCGTTCAGCCAATGGCGAAAACGCCTGCTCTCAATAGTCAGGTATGAGGTGGAGGATCTGGGTAAAAACATGATGGACCTGATCGTTCTGTCGGATGCCCGTTATGTTGCAGGCGACCAGGCTTTGGCGGAACGACTCATCGAGATGATCCGGGATATGGAGAGGGATTATTTCCAGGTGCTGTGGGGCATGGCCAGAGCAGCCACGGAGATGCAACTGGCGCTTGGTTTTCTGAAACGCCTATGGACCGAGAGCAGTGGAGATCACAAGGGTGAATTTAACCTGAAACTGCTGGCTTGGGCGCCGTTGGTGATGAACGTACGCATCCTGGCCATCAGCCAGAGCATACCTGCCACCAGTACCGTTGAACGAATATCGTATCTGGAAACCGAAGGCAGCTTTTCGGCCGGCTTTGCAAGTGATCTTGTGAAGGCATACCAGATCCTGACCAAGCACCGCATCCTGCTGCAGATAAAGAACATCAAGGGCATCCAGCGCGATTCGTATTATCTTAACCCGTACCAGCTCCCAACCGAGGAACGCGAACGTATCCGGCACGCCCTGGTAAGGATTGAGGAGCTGCAGAAGATCATCCATACCAACTTCCATATCGTGTAACACTCGTCATCTGATTTTTGTCATTTATCCTTAATTAATACATCAGGAGGCAATTATGTTCCGGCACTTGTCAATCGGCACCAAGATGGTACTGACGTTTATGGTGGTAATCGTGCTTGCGGCAGTCATAGGGATTTATGCAATTATTCAGAACAGCAGGCTGGCTACCGTCATTGACCAGACAGCGGGTAACCATATTCCCAGCATCCATTCGATCGCACAGATCCAAAGCCTGGTGGGCAGTCATCGGCGCGGCGAAATGCTGATGCTCCTGGCCACCGAAAAAGAGGTCAAGGATAAGTACATCAAGCGCAACGATGAATCGGTGGAGAAACTCGCCAAGGAACAGGGCGTCTATGAAAAGATCATCGATAACGACGAAGAGAAGAAGCTTTTCGGAGAATTCAAGTCAGCCTGGGGCGCCTATCTCGCCGAGTATCCGAAAATAAAGGAGCTGGCACTTCAGGGGGGTAGCGGTGAGGATGCATCCAAAGTAATCCTCGGAGTATCCAGCAAAACCTTCAACCAGTCACTGGCAGCCCTGGAAGGCCTGGAGAAGATCAATATCGAACAGTCCCAGAAGCAGAGCAATCTGGCGCTTGGAATTGCCAACTCAGCAAAAGTATGGATTATAGTCCTGCTCATTGCCTGTATTTTGATCGGCATCACCTTTGTCATCCTCTTCTCCCGCGCCATGAGTGCTCCGTTGAAGCGCCTCTCAGCCGATGCGGAACAGGTTGCGGCTGGCGATCTCGGCGTAGAGGTCCAGGTCGGTTCAGACGATGAAATCGGGCAACTGGCGCAATCATTCGAAAAAATGGTCAACAGTCTGCGCGAAATGATCGGCACCCTGGCGGATTCTTCCTCCCAGGTTTCAGAATCGGCGTCCGAGATGCAGTCCAATGCGGTACAGATGGCCGACGGGGCCGAAAAAGTGGCCATCCAGGCAATAACGGTCGCGACGGCCAGCGAAGAGATGTCGGCCACTTCGGGAGATATTGCCCAGAACTGCCAGATGGCGGCCGAGGGAGCCGAACGGGCCAATCAGGCCGCGGAGCATGGCGCCGAAGTCGTCGAGAAATCCATATCCGTCATGCAGCGCATTGCCGAACGGGTGCAGTCCTCTGCAAAAACGGTGGAGAAACTGGGACGACGCTCAGACGAAATCGGGGCGATCGTCGGAACGATAGAAGACATTGCCGACCAGACCAACCTGCTGGCGCTGAATGCGGCAATCGAGGCGGCCAGGGCCGGCGAGCAGGGACGCGGCTTCGCGGTTGTGGCCGACGAGGTGCGGGCGCTGGCGGAAAGAACGACCAAAGCCACACGCGAAATCGGTCAGATGATAAAAGCGATTCAACAGGAGACCAAAACCGCCGTTTCCGCGATGGAGGAAGGGGTTTACGAAGTCGAGCAGGGAACCGAGGAAGCTACCAGGTCCGGCGAAGCTTTGCGAAACATTCAGGAGGAGATCAACTCTCTGCACATGCAGGTTCAACAGATAGCCACCGCTGCCGAAGAGCAGACCGCCACCACCAGCGAAATCAGCAACAACATCCACAGTATTACCGATGTGGCCCAGAATACCGTTGAGGGCGCCAGAAAAACCTCGTCGGCCGCCCAGCATCTCTCCAGGCTGTCCGCTGAACTTGAGCGACTGGTCGGCCAGTTCAAACTATCCGAAACCGGCAAACTGATCAACTGGAGCAGAAGCTACAGCGTCGGTGTAAACCAGATGGACAGTGAGCACCAGCGCCTGATCGACATCATCAACAACCTCTATACCGCCATGCGCTCTGGCCGCAGCAAGGATGCCATCGGCTCGATCCTGGATGAACTGGTGGAGTACACAAAAACCCACTTCGCCCACGAAGAGCGACTGATGAAGGAATCAGGCTACACCGGATTCGATGAGCAGAAACGGGCCCACGAAGCGCTAATTTCACAGGTCATCGAAATTCAGGGGAAATATCGCTCCGGTACGGCGCTTGGACAAGAGGTGATGAGCTTCCTGAAAAACTGGCTGGTCAATCATATCCAGGGACTGGACAAACGATACGGTCCGGTCATGAACAAAAAAGGCATCAAATAGGCGGATAGCCATAAAAAAGAACGTAAAAAGCCGACCTGGGCACCCAGGTCGGCTTTTTACATGGATTTGATTCCGAACCGACCCATAATTTGCAAACAATTTCCGATTAGATAATCGTCTACCTTTCCCCTCCCCTTGCGAGCATAAGCGCTGACATTGAGGTTTTAGTTAATTACACTCCAGGTGGAAGTTTCAGGAATCACCTCGACAAGACGGCCATAAACCTGGCAAGTGTAAAGAAACTTTCCACTTTACGCAAAGCCGCTTCTGGTGCGGGTTTGCAGACTTTTATTAATAAAGTGGAAAGAATCTTTACACTATTTATTATTTAATTATATTGATATGTTAGGCGCGTATACCGGAAATGTGTAAAGAATCTTTGCACTTTTAAAATTGAAGAAGGGCATTTGTATTATAGTTGCTTAACCATATTTTTACTTATTAAGTCAAATCTGTTGAAATCACCTTCTTAATTAAACAAATATACCTCGTAACGTACTGCAATTGATGACTTTAATGCTGCACGCGGCAATCAGTGGCCGGACTTGGCATGATATTTGGATTACAAGGGCTCCTGTTGGTTGGAATGCTCGCCGTGAAATTGTCAGAGACGTACCCTCTGGCGGCGTTTCCGACTTCGACTACGCACTCGGCTTGATTGCCGTAGAAGTTTCGATTCGCGCCAGCAAGATAAATTTTCGCCGTTCATGCATCGTCTTACTGGGCGATCAGGTCCGGCATGCAATGTTTCATATATCTTCGGGAGGATCCCATGTTCCGTTTGCTCATCCTGCTTGTGGCGGTCTCGTCGTTTAATCTGTTTCCGGCATTGGGCCATGCTTCCACACTCGCATCCGAACTTTCTGATTCGCTTGGCGAAAGCCGCCGGGTAGTGTCTCTGGCGCTTTCCAAGAGCAGGAACGGTCAATCCGCTGCCGCCGAGATCTCACGCCTGACCGCACTGCGTGATGAACTTGCCGCCCTGCGGCTGCTCCACTCTGAACAAAACTCCAGTATCGTCTCCCGGGCTTCAACCCTCGACGGCAACGCGCTGGAGCGGCAACAAGCCGTTTCCTCGTCACTTTCCCCGGTCCTGGATGATCTGATCGTCAAGCTGGATGCCGCCATCAAGAGCGGAAGCACTGAGGATCTCCAGCAACTGCAGGATACAATCAACCGACTTTCGCCATCGCGCCCACGCCCGCTACTGGGGGCGCTCCCCTACAAACACTCCGGCTACCCTCCCCGCGAACCGGCATCCACCTCGTCGGTTGTTCCGGCCTATAGGGGAGGAGATCGCAACGTCTACCCGGCCGACACGGCCGAATCCAGCGAGGCCCCCCTGACCGGGGAAATCGCGGAGCTGGCCCAATCGCTGCAGTGGAACCCGGTCCTGATTTACGAGTGGGTCAAAAACAACGTCGAGACCGAATGGTACTGGGGCAGCATGAAGGGCGCCGGGGAGACCCTGCGTCAGAAGAGCGGCAACGACGCCGACCAGGCCAGCCTGCTGGTGGCGCTCTTGCGGGCCGCCAACTTCCCGGCCCGCTATGTGCGGGGCACTATCGACTTCTTTCCCGGCATCGAGCACGCCAAAAATCTGACCGGCCTGGACGATCCCCTCAAGATCGCCGATTTCCTGCGCAAGGCCGGCATTCCTTTCAAGCCGGTCATCAGCGGCGGAGGAATCACCAACTTCCATCTGGAACACATCTGGGCCGAGGCCTTCATCCCCTACGCCAACTACCGCGGCGCGGTGCTGGATGAACAGGGCAAGCTCTGGCTCGGACTGGACACCAGCATCAAACCCCGTGGTTACAGCCGCACCCAGGGGGCGGGCGTCCCCAGCGATCTGCTGGCAACTCTGCGTGACGACTTCCTGATGGGAATCCAAGTGTTCACTCCTCTGGAGTATCTAGCGGCGAAATTGGATGAACAGCTGGCCGAGAGCCAGCCTGGCAAGACGTGGAAAGATCTGAGCGACACGACCGTTCTTGTTCCGGACATACTGAAGATCATCCCCGACAGCTTGCAGTTCAATCAGATCGCGGTTACCGGCGAATACCAGTCCCTGCCGGACGAGCTGAAGCACAAGCTGATCATTACCGCCACGGCAGGCGGCAACGAGCTTTTCTCCATAACTCAAGAAACTCACAAACTCTCGAACAAACGGCTTGCCCTCAGGGCCGAACCGGAAACCGTCGAAGACCAGAATATCATCGACTCCTTCGGAGGACTGGACAACACCCCCTCATACCTGGTCCGGTTGAGGCCTGTGCTGACCCTGGATGGTGAACGCCTGATCGTGGCCCGGGACGGTCTCCCCATGGGGGGCGACTTCACTCTCAACATCGACATTATCACCCCCAACGGCACGGAACGGATCAGTTCCAGCCAGGTTAACGGCAACCTGTCCCTGGTCGGTGTGGTGGCCCAGAAGGCACAGGCGCCGACGGCAATCACGGAGAGCGATAACGCCGAGGCCATCCTGCACAAGGAGGCCATCGGCTATATCGACAGGTGGAACAAGTCCGAGGACGATCTTGCGGCGCTGCTCGGTCAGCGCATAACCCGTCCTACCGTCACAATTGTCACCGTGGGCGGACAGATCGAGGTGGCATACCTGTTGGACAGCCCCCATGATTTTCAGTGGAAGGGATTGTATCTGGACGCCGGGTACCGGCGGATAGAGACAACCGGCAGAAACGGCCTGGAGCGCGATTTCATGCGTTTGTCAGCCCTGCATGGCTCGATTCTGGAGAACCGCATCTTCGAGGATGATCTCAAGGTGGATTCGGTCTCCACCGCCAAGCTGCTGCAACTGGCCAAGGCCGGCGGCATGCCGATGATCTCCATCGACAAGGCAGGAATTGATGCCATCCTGCCGACGCTCGCTTTTGACGACGCTGTCAAGGCCGACATTACCAACGCTGTCAACCAGGGGCTGACGGTCAGCATGCCGCTTAACGAAGTCACCTATCAGGATTGGAGCGGCATCGGTTACATCAAGGAGAATCCGGTTACCGGTGAAGCGGGGTGGATGTTGTCGGGGCAGGTGGCGGGAGGGATGACGGCCGCCACCCAATGGGTGAACGACTATCTGATGTCGGTGATGCATTACTACAACAGTGTGCCATCCACCGAACCACCAGCCAGAATGCTCAAGGTGTCGGCAACCGACCAGCAGTCGGGAACTGTCGGAAAAGATCTGCCACAGAAGCTGGCGGTGATGGTGTTGGACAAATACGGCCGACCTGTTCGAGATGCCAATGTAACTTTCAGTGTTACTGCCGGGGGTGGCGCCGTCACCACGTCACAGCCGGTACGAAGCTTGCCGAACGGTATCGCAGCCGTCGATTTTACTCCGGGAAAGAAAACCAGCGACAATTCGGTTTATATCAAACTAACACCATTGGATCAGGAGTTGACGCGGGTCGGCAACAACATCGTCAGTGCCACCCTGGAAACTCCGGCTGGTAACGTGGAATTGAAAAATCCGTTCGATGTTTACGGACTTCCCGACGTCCCGGCCAGGATCGTCAAGACTTTCGGAGACAACACCCGCACATTGGTCAACAACCCGGCCGGCAGCCTGCAGGTCATGGTGGTCGATCAGTACGACAATCCCGTTTCCAACGTGGCGTTGCGCTACAAGGCTGATCCACCGCGGATAGCATTACAACCGAGCCCTCCGATATCTCTTCCGGCAGGAACTCGCAACATTTCCCTTTATCTTCCAAAAAGTTGTTCAAATCCTTATCCGATATTCGGCGAATGCGCCTCGACCGATTCGGTCGAGCTGAAAACCGCTTATAACGGATGTTTCGTAAATACCATTCTGGGTGATACCGTCAATACCTTGTACACTGTTAAGGTCTCCACCCCCTCCTTGCCGAATGTGCCGACTGAAAACTTCTCACTTTACAGTCAGGGAAACAGGCCCGATGGCCGTTATCTGCCACCGTCCCTGGTAGTGCGATATCTGGAGAGATACACCGCTGAAGGTCAGCCGATCAATGCAGCAGCGTTGGGAAAACCGCTGGAAACTCCCCTGACGGCTGAACTGCTGCTGATCACCGACGAATACTCCACCGAAGGTCCACACACCTGTACCAGGAATATCCAGAACATTGCGGAGACCTATGACTGCTGGCGGATCGTTCCCAGCGGCAAAAGTCTTGTCACCAAGGTCACTTCCGCAACGCTCGCCTTCCAGGCAACTTCCGGTGAGGGCAGCGTTTCCAGCACCACCGATCTGCTCAACGGCAAGTACCAGGCAACATTTACCGCCGGACCCAACCCGCAGAAGAATACCGTTGGTGCATCCGGCAGCGCATTGGTCACGGTGCCCGAGGTTTTCTATGACTCCGACAAACAGATGGCGGTCATGGACGGTTATCGTAGTGGAATATTACGACAGCGCTCCCTCAATCTTGCAACCAACAAGCAGGTACTGTTCGACCGTTTCAGGTTTGATCCAGATCCGATACCGGTACTGGGTGACACCGAAAAGCTTTCCGACCTGATCATATTCAGCGTAAAGGCTACCCTGGCGCCCCTACCCCCCATTTGGGTCGATCAGAACTACATCGCCGAGCAGGATGTGCGTCTTGAGCTTAAAGTCGAGCCCGCCGAATACCGGGCCGGCCTGTCCCAGATTGTTCAAAACCTGAACGGGAAACCATACAGCTACTATCCCGCCAATCAGAGCGGATCGGACAGCCTCGTACTGCTAAAAAACAGCTTCAGCTTCAATCCGAAAGACAGCCACGACTTCCAGGCCAAACTCAACAGCGGTTCTCCCGTAGAAATTCGCAGCAACCAAGTGCCTCTGCAGATAGTGGGTGGGCATGTCGAAGTGCAGCGAACCCATATACTCAGCCAGTTCGACCCGGTCGTCCCGCCTGGCGTCGGCACTTCCTACCTGGACAGCTACAAGCCGCTGCCGATCAAGGTCGATACCCCGGCCACGGTCAGGGTCGCCATCCTCGACAATAATCGTCTGGAGACAGCCACCCTGGTCCCATCCACATCGCTTGGCTCCGGGGATTACAATTTTGTTATCGATTACCAGCAGGTCAGGGACTCCGGATTCGATCCGGCCGTCAATCCGGAATTTTTCATCCTTGTGGAAAAGACTTTCGGCGATCCACCCATTCTGCATACCTCGCTTCACAGCGGGCGGATCTCGGATCGCACCGAAGGGAAGATGCTGGGACAGACCATTGTACATGACGTCATGATCCAGGACGGCTCGCTCAACCTCTCCCGCCAGGACATGGCTTTCACGGGGCGTGGGCCGCAGTTGGCCATCAGCCGCAGCTACAACAACCAGTCTTCTCCTCGCAACTTCTCGCCGCTGGGCAACGGTTGGAGCCATAGCCTGGACATGAAGTTGCGTCCGATCAGTTCCTCTGTTTCAGGCCCCGGCGGACTCCCCACCTGGGTTGTTGACAGCCGTGGGAGTATCGTGCCGGAAAGCGCCATCCCCACAACTCCTCCGAGTTGGACCATGGTGCAGGTCAACGGCGCCATCTTCAAGAAACACAATAACGTCTGGTACAGCGAACGCGGCCATCACGGAACCCTGGAGGAACTGCCGACCACACCGGCCAGTTTCGTTTTCACCGCCAAGGACGGCACCCGCTACAGCTATGACAGCGCATTGGGTGACATGCCGGTCTATCGCATCGAAGACCGTAATGGAAACGCCATGTTCTTTGTCTATAATGGGCAACAACTCTCGCAGGTGACCGATGCCGTGGGGCGCAAGTGCAACTTCAGCTACGATAGCCCGGCAAGCGTCACCATCGCCGGAGACCGTACACGCCTGGTGGGTGTGTCTTGTTCGGATGCGGTTGAAATACACTTTGATTACCATCCCAGCGGTTATCTGAAGAGCGCCAAACGTGGCGATCGGCTGGAAACTTACGATTATGCCCAGGAAAGCGGCATTGCCGGTGCTGAATACAACCTGGTCAAGGCCACTGACGCCAACAACCACAGCTTTTCTTACGAGTATCACACATTAACAAGTCTGCCGTTCGCTTCATGGAACGCCGCAAAATCCTTAAAACCGCTCAGGCCCCAGGACGTGATCAAAAGTGTTGCCTACCCCGGCAATGGCACTACTCCGGTCCAGGCCAACTTCGCCTATTCCACGACAACAGCCAACCAGCGCACAGTTACCGACCTGCGCGGCAACGACACGGTCTACACCCTCAACTACTTCGGTAATCCGCTCAGGATCGAGGAACCGCTGGGCAAAATCACACTGATGACCTGGTCCATCGACGAGGGCAAGCCGGACAACGTCATGACCTCCAAAACCGATCCTCTGGTCAACGTCACCATCTACGAATACGACCCGCAGGGTAACGTCAAAAAGGAGACCGACCCCTACGGCAAGTTCGTTGCCACGGTATGGAACCAGAAGTTCAGCCTGCCGGAAAGCCGCACCGACCGGAACAATATTAACCTCGGCTGGCAGTATGATCCCAAGGGCAACCTGCTGCAGGAAACCGATGGCGACAACAAGCAGACCAGCCACACCTACTATTCCACCGGTGAACGACAGAGCAGCAGAGATCCACTCGGCAATACCACCAGCTTCACCTATGACGCGTGGGGCAATCCGGCCTCGGTCAAGGGGGCGGAAGGAAGCCTGACGAAGTACGAATACGATATCCGTGGTCGTCGCATTGCCCTGATCGACCCCAACGGCAAGCGTACCGAGTACGCTTACGACGCTCTCGACCAACCGACTACAACCACCTTTCCGCAACACGACAGTTATGCCCTGGCAACTGGATCAACCAGGATCAAAACCCAGATTCACGATGCAGTCGGTAACCTGCTCAGTGAGACCGATCGGTTGGGGCTGGCCCTGACTTACAGCTACACGCCGCGCAACCAGGTCAAGTCCATTACGCGCAGCAGCGGTGGCACCAAGACCTTCGACTACGATAATAACGGTAACCTGATCTCCGAGAGCGACTGGAAGGGGGCAGCCAGCAGTCACACCTACGATGCGCTCAACCGCCGTGATAGCAGCACCAACCGCCTTGGTTACAGCAGGTTGATGAAGTACGACCTTAATGGAAACCTGACGGAGGAACAGGATGCAGAAGGGCGCGTAACCAACCACGAATACGACAAGCTGAACCGCCTGACAAAGACCATTCAGCCGGCCCTGACATTACAGGTCCGGGGTGAATTGGCATTCAGTTACTACGACGAGGCCGACCCCAAAACCAACCTGAAGAAGGAAAGCGACCAGGAAGGCAATGTTACCAGTTACGAGTACAACGGACGCTATCTGCGCAGCAAGCGGACCAACGCTCTGAACGACGTTCATCTGTGGGAGTACGACGACAACGGCAATCTGAACAAGGAAACCGATGAAGAAAGCCACTTCGTCCGGCACGAATACGATAAGCAGAACCGCTTAATAGCGGATGTGCACAGCCATAACGGTAGCGACGTCAAAACCGGCTATGGTTACGATGCCGCCGGCAACCGCACCAGCGTCACCGATCCGCTGGGGCACATCACAACGAACAAATACGATGAGTGGAACCGCCCTTGGCAGACCATCGATGCCGAGAACTTCACCGCATCCTCTGAACTGGACGGTGAAGGGAACAAGGTCAAAACCATCGACGCCAACGGCAACATCCGCAGCTGGACCCGCGACCCGCGAGGCCTGGTGCTTAGCGGTATCGACGGGGAAGGCATCGAGACCAAATACACATACGATCTGAACGGCAACAACGAAACCATCACCTACGCCAACACCAGCGTTACCAGCATTGCCTACGATGCCGAGGATAGAAAGACCATCACCACCGAGGCGCAGGGGCAAACGGAAGAACGCAGCAACGGCGTCATACTCTATGACAAAGTCGGCAACCCGCTCAAAGTCAAAGACGGCAACGGCAATATCACCACCAGCGAATTCAACGCCTTGAACCTGCCGATCAAGGTCACCGACACCAAGGGCAAGTTCAGCAGCAGCGACTATTACAAAACCGGCAAGGTGAATAGCGTTACCAACCGTCGAAACGCAACTACTAAAACCGAATACGACAAGCTCTGGCGAGTCACCAAAGTAACCGATCCACTCAACCAGACTAACGAGTCGGTCTACGACAAAGCAGGCAATCTCCTCGCCGCCAAGGATAAACGGGGAATTACGAGCGAAACCAGCTACGACGACCTGTATCGGCCAACGGAGAAGAAAAGGGCTGGCCTGCGGCTTGTCAACATGGAATACGACAATGCCAACAACCTGACCGCCGACATTGACGCCAACGGCAACCGCACCGAATACGCATACAACAAGCGCAACCAGAAGGAAAAGGTGACCTTTGCCGACGCGACTGTCAGGCGGATGACCTATGACGGCAATGGCAACCTTATCAGCGAAATCGACGAGGAAGGTATCGTAACCAGCCACGGCTATGATCGGGAGAACCGCCCAACCGCCACTGAGCGGGCCGGAGAGCTGACCCAGAAAAGCTACAACGAGATGGGCGACCTGGCGGCCATCATCCACCCCGAAGGCAACAGCCGCACCTTTAACTATGACAAGCTGAAGCGGATGATCTCGGCCATTGACGACCCATGGGGGCCTGGTCTCACGACCCGCTACGAGTACGATAAAAACGGCAACCTCACTAAAAGCACCGATGCACGTGGCAACGTGGTCGAGAACGCCTACGATGAACTGAATCGCAAAACCGGGCATATGCAGAGGAAGGCAGTTGGCGACCTTATCACTAGCTACGGCTACGATGATGAAGGTAACCTCACAAGACTCACCGATGCCAAGGGACAGGTTTCGACCTATGTCTATGACCTGCTTAACCGCAAAACCGAAAGCCATTACAGCGGCCTCGATATCGCTACGGGTTACGACGAGAACAACAACCTTAAAACCACAACTGTAAGCGGAACCAGCAGCGACGGCACATCAAACACTTACGACGACTTCGACCGGTTGAAGACAAGCAGCCAGCGTGGAACCACCGTAAGCTACAGCTATGATAACAATGGGAACCGGTTGAGCGTAGGCACTCCGGGGAACTCGACCGGTTACGGTTACGATGTGCGAAACCGGGTGAAAACTGCCACGGCGGGCACGCAAACTACCGGCTTCGACTACTACGCTGATGGCAAGAAGAAGACGGTGACTTATCCTAACGGTGCCAAGGAGGAATACGAGTACTACGCCAGCAACCGGGTTAAAACTCTGACCAACAGCCTGAATAGCGCCGTCATCTCGAAATTCGCTTACAGCTATGACCGGAACGGCAACCGCCTGAGCCAGGACGAAGCTCGCGGCACACGGAACATAAGCACCGGCTATACCTACGACAGCCTGGACCGAATGGTCAGCTACAGCGTCACCGAAAACAGCGCCACCACCAGAACCGATTACACCTTTGATGGCTACAACCGCAAAACGGAATCAACCATTTCTTCGACTCCGCTCAGCACAAGCATCACCAAGACCTACAGCTACGACGAAACCGACTGGCTGATACAGCTGCAGGACGGCAGCAAGACCATCACCTACAGCTACGACAACAACGGAAATACGATCGGCAAGACGGACAGCAGCGCACCTGGCAACGATTTCGTCTTCGAGTACGATGCCAGGGATAAGCTGATCAAGGCCGGCAAAGGCGCAAGCGTCCTGGGCACATATTCCTACAACGCCAACGGTTACCGTATCCGCCAGAACAACAGCGACCGGGGCGATGTGGAGTATCTCTATGACGGCACTGCGGTGATCGAGGAGAGAAACGCAGGCGGATTGCTGGCCCACTACCGTTATGCCAACAAGCTTTACAGCCTGTTCGATGGGACACAAAACCTGTATTACCATCTGGATGCGCTGGGGAGCACCACCGACCTGACCGACGATGGCGGGGCCACCAAGGCCAGTTATTTCCTCAATCCGTGGGGTATGATCGTTGACAGCATCGGCAGCAGCGTCAACCGTCGCGTGTTTACCGGAAAGGAGATCGACCAGAACACCGGGCTGGTCTACTTCGGCGCACGGTACTATGACCCGGATACTGCACGCTTTACGACGCAGGATACGTATCTGGGCGAGCAGAATACTCCACCTTCACTGCACAGGTTTCTTTATGCGTACTCTAATCCGACGGTGTACATAGATCTGGAAGGATATGCGTCTGAAGAATCTGAAAAAAGCCTCTGGGGCCGATTCACCGGATGGGTTGAGAAAAAGAAAGAGCAAGCGTCAAAATGGGTTGGCAAACAAGCCGAGGGGTTGACCAACAGATTTAGAGGCAATTTCCAGGCGAATACACATAGGAGGCTCGCGGAAGCAGAGGGCAGCAATCCAGACGAAGCGGAAGCCGCTTCGCGCCAACATACTGCTGAAATTGCAAAAGATTCTGGAAGACAAGCTGCTGAATTATCAAGGCCGGTTGTGGAAGGTGTGGAGATTACAGCCGAGACAGCAGCCGGCGCTGGTGTTGTGAAAGGGGTTGGCTTCGTTGCCGGTATCACAAATAAGATCAGAAACGCAAAGGCGTTAGTAACGATCGAGGACAAGGCAGGGGCTGCTTTTACTAAGTTTAAGAACCTGATTAAGGAAGAGAAGATTGCAGAAAGCGAAGCAAACACACTTAGGAAATCTGAAACAAGGCTGTCGCCAACTAACTACCCTAATCCAGATCCGCCAATGGATGTCCCTCCTGTCAGATATGAGCCATCCACTATTGAGGAGGTTAAGCGGATGCGGAAGGGACAAGGCCCAAGGACACAGGCCGAATATGGGACACAAAATATTGAAGCGCATCACAGGCAACAGGTGCCTGTAAGTGAAGGTGGCAAACTAGACGAAATAACAGAGGAAGTTCACCGTAGAAATGGGAATCATACAAGACACCAAAGTGATTCAAGGCTAAGCCCTAAACAAAGAACAAAGGAAATCAGAGAACACAGAATCAAACGTGGTAGTGAATACATTTTGCCAGGAGAGGGCATATGATCGAGAAGGAAGAAATACGGAATATTTTATCAAAGATTATGCCTAGAGAGCCCGTTGCAGGGGTGTCACCAACAGATCAAGACTGGAAAGTACTACAGGATTTTTTCAAAACGGAGTTACCTCATGAATTTATTTCATTTGTTGAGCTTATGTCGGAGTATGCTTTTCCTGGAGATATTTTAAAGGTTCAAGAAGCTGACGTAGACGGTAGCGATACCATTTTGAGTACGTATCAACATGAAAGAAAAGAGGGCCTATGGCCACCACAATTAATACCATTTTACAGTGTTGGTAATGGTGATTATTTCTGTCTTAGTGCTGTAGAGGGCAATCAATCCGCTGTTTATTATATTTATCACGAAGATATGAACGTCGAAAGATATAGTAATAATTTTGAGGAATGGATAAAGGATCTACCAGATTTTTTATCCTGACACCGACATGGAACTTAGAAGATGGAACTTAGAAGTGGAACTTAGAAGTGGAACTTAGGGAGGTACTTAGAAGAAGAAAGAAGCACAAGGGTCAAGAAGCACAAGGGTCACAAGAAGCACAAGGGTCAGGTCTCCATTATTCACAATTAATTCATTCTTTGTGATGATATGAACAATCTTATCATTCAAAGGAGATAACCATGGCACGACCACTTAGAATTGAATATCCGGGTGCATTCGATCACGTCACGTCGAGAGGGAACGAGCAGAAGGATGTATTCAAGAGCCAAAAGGACCGGGAAACCCTACAGGTTCGGTATGCGGAATCATTACGGAAAACATTATCTTTGAAGGAGTCACCATGAATCGCACATCTGTCGTCGCACTGCTTTGCACATCAGCTTTAATGCTTGCCACCATAGCCTTTGCCGCACCGCTGGACAAAATCCGGTTCATCAAGATCTCCCCCCAGGAATCCAAGGCGGTGATCAGGACCGACGACGGCAAGCTGCAGGTCATCAAGCCTGGCGACTCGGTGGTGGAGAATGTCACCGTCAAGGAGATCGTTACCGGACGCATCATGCTGGAGGAGAAAACCGACCGGGGACTCGAAACCGTGATCGTTCGGATGGACGGCGGCAAGACCAGGATCGAACGCCTGCGCAAACAGCCCGATAAAGGCCCCCTGCTGGTGGCCCCGGCATCAGGCGCTCCCGTAACCAGGTAACTCCATAAGCACGGTATCGAATTTCATTTATTGTTTTTTTGCGCATGCAGGGGGGAATACATTATGGGCGCTTGTCTGTCCTCGTTCTTTAAGCTTTCAGGGTTGCTGGTTACCGGACTGATCTGCATTTCCGCGGTTGTTTCACTGCCGTCTCCGGCTGGAGCCGAGGAGATATCGGCCAGATTTATGGCCGACTACGGCAATGTCACGGTCATGGAAGTGACCGGCAACTTCGACGAGAACACCTCCGATGGCGCTCCCAACGTTGCTCCCCGCCAGGCTGTTGCCAGGGAGTTCTTCCGCACCCACAAGGACGATTACGACTTCGTAACCATCTTCACCAACTTCGACTTCAAATTGAATCCCAATGCGGTTGCTTTCTACAGCAGTGTCAAGAATGACGTCGGCGGTATCGGGAAGGAAATTTTCGACTATTCCTCACAATATGGCAGCAATGCCAGGTTGCAGGGAACCATCGACATGGGCAACCGGCACAACCTTGTCACCGATCCGCTCAACGCGGAGTTCGAATTCACGGTTGACACTCTGATACATGAGATGCAGCACCGCTGGGGAGCCTACTTGAAGTTCAAGGACTGGAACGGTTCTGAAAGTACTGCTTTGCTTGGCTACCAGGCATCCCACTGGAGTTACCTGTTCGACTCGGGCGGTTCGACACATTTGGGCAACAGGTGGCAGAACAACGGCGATGGAACCTTCACCTCCACCGCCGTGCGCAAGTACTACAGCCCCCTGGACCTCTACCTGATGGGGATGATCGACAAATCCAAAGTCCCTCCCACACTGCTGATCGAAAACCCGGCCATCGACCCGTCAAGCATGCCCAAACTGGGATCCACCATCAGCGGTACGGCCCGTTATGTAAATATCGACGACATCATTGCCGTGGAGGGTGAGCGTACCCCCACGGCCGGAGATTCCCAAAAGCAGTTCAGGATGGCCTTCATCTACGCCGTTGCGCCGGGCACCTTCAATGCCGACGATCTGCCCGGCATCGAGAACGTTCGCAACGGATACCTGACCCGTTATTCGATCCTCACCGACGGCAAGGGACTGGTGCAGGTGACATCCACACCCCGGGAAGAGCTGCCGGCCAACCCCGGCATACGTCCGCCAGTCACGGTGCCACGGACACTGCCGCCCAACGTCAACGATGGCTTGAACTGGCTGCTGAGCCATCAGCAGGCTGACGGCAGCTGGACTGACTTCGCCCTGACCACCGAGCGGGATACGGCCGAGTCGGTTGCCACTCTGCAGATATTTCCCACCGCACAGGAGCAGTTCCTGGCCGGTCTCAACTGGCTGGGAGCCAATGCCTCCAACACCACCGACTACCTGGCCCGGCGCATCGAGTCGCGGGTGCATGCCGGCGGCGATAGTTCATCCCTGGTGCAGGAACTGCTCTCCCGCAGCAACAGCGACGGCGGCTGGGGCGGCGGACGCAACTTCGTCAGCAGCCCCACCGACACCGCCCTGGCGCTGAAGGCCCTGGCCGCGGCCGGCTATAGCGACCGGAGTGTGGTCGGCAAAGCCGTCGCCTATCTGCAGTCCACCCAGAACCCGGACGGCGGCTGGAGCGGTGACAAATCGGCCAGCATCATCCAGCCCACGGCGGCGGTACTCTCGGCCTACAACTCCTACCGCAAGTCGTTTGCATTGGAGACCGGCATCAGCAAAGCCGTGGCTTTTCTGGCCGCCAAGCAGAACCCGGACGGCGGTTTCGGCAACAGCCCCAGCACGGTCTACGACTCCTCGCTGGCTCTGATGGCTCTGCAGGCGGTCAACGGCGACCGGATCAGCATCGGCAGCGGGCTCAGCTATCTTTTGAACCAGCAGACGCAAGACGGGAGCTGGAATGAGAGCCCCTTCCAGACCGCTTTGGCCATGCGGGCGGTCTGGCAGGCAACCGTTGACCCGGACCTTTCCGTCAAGGCGGAGGATGTTTCGATCATCCCGGCCACGATCACCGCTCTGCCGACCAATGCCGTGTTGAGCGCCACCATCCGGAATCTGGGGAGGAGCGACGTCTCCCAGGCCAAGGTGTCGCTCTACGAGGGGAGCATCGCTCCCGATCATAAACTGGCGGAGCAGACCCTGGCCTTTCCGGGGCAGTCACCGGTGACAGTAACTTTCGCGATCCCGGTCACCAGCGCCAGCGGGCATGTCTACCATGTGGTGGCCGATCCGGACCGCCAGCTGGCGGAATCCAACGAGAACAACAACAGTGCCGTCAAATCCCTGCTGCCCGAGATTACCTACGATTTCCAACTCCAGGCGTCCGATATCACGATTGCGCCAAATCCGGCGGATATCGGCAAGGATGTCAAAATCTCGCTGAAGCTCGCCAATCGCGGCACCTCGGACGCCTACAGCGTGCCTGTGCGCATCTTCATCGACCAGCCCGGCGCCCCGCTGGAGATCGCCCAGCTGAGCGTGGACATCCCGTCCGGCGCCGCTATCACCCGGGAGGTAACCTGGCGGGCCGGCTTGGCTGGCGCAAACCTGCCGCTGACCGTGCAGATCGATCCGAACGGTACCTTCACCGAAACCAACAAGGACAACAACAGCGCCGCCGTGCCGTTGACCGTGAACGCCTCCACCCTGCCCAACCTGTCAGTTTCCTACAGGGACATGCTCATCACTCCCAGTCCGGCCCGCGAAGGGGGGAGTGCGTCCATTTCCGTTTTGGTGAAGAACGACGGATATTCTGACGTCGAGAACGTCAGGGTCACCTTCTATAACGGCACCGCCTCCAACGGCGGCGCCATTCTGGGCAGCCAGCTGATACCGGCTATTCCGGCCGGACAGTCGGTACGGACCAGTATCGACTGGACCGGCATCGCCGTGAACGGCGGCCAGCTGATTACCGTTCAGGTGGATCCCGACAATGCCATCCAGGAAATCGCCGAAGACGACAATTTTACCTTTTCAACCATCAAAATACTTGGACTGCCGGACGTATCAGTCTCTTCCGACTCCTTGACCATCACGCCATCGGCACCCAAGGAGGGGGATCAGGTCGTTATTGCCTTGACGGTCCGCAATCTCGGCGACCAGGACGCAACCAATGTGGAAGTACTGTTCAAGGTAGGAGATATTGCCATCGGTAGTCAGATAATCCCGCTGCTTGCCGGAAACTCGCAGGTAATCCTGAATATGCCCTATTCGCCCCTTGGTAGCGGGGTGCGACAACTCACCGCGATTGCTGACCCCGAAAGCCGCATTGTAGAGAGAGACAAGCAGAATAATGTTACCACCAGGGCATTCACTGTCCAAAACGCGCGTTTCTGGCTGAGCGAGCGCTATATCTCCCCAAATGGAGACGGGAACAGGGATAATACCCAATTATTCTTCAGGCCTGATGCACCGACGAGCATCACCATCGAAATAAGTGATGCCTTGGGAATAGTCGTAAGAAATTTCGGAGGCGGCGACCTGGACAACACCTCGGGCACGACCGTGACCTGGGATGGAAAGGACAACAACGGCAGCGTAGTCAGGGACGGAACTTACGGAATAGTAATCTACGGAGGTTCACTACGGGTTCTGGCACGGGAGAGCATTGTTGTTGACACCAACCGGTTGCCGCTGTCCGGAGCTTTGTCCGCGAACTCCTTGATCGAACGCAACATCGCCTGCCATTTGCCGCTGGAAAGAAGCCGCAACACTATTGCCTGGCTCCCCGACGAGAGTGGCCTGCTCGTCCACCTGTTGAAAACAGTTCCCCAAACCCCTGAATATCCCGCCGGGATTTATATCCTGTCGCCAAACGGCGATGTTGCCACACAAGTTCTGCCTGAACGCTGGTCCGACAGCAGCTATGACTATGCTCTCGAAACCGACAGTGTAACTCTTGCTCCTGATGCCAAGTCTCTGGCTTTCATTGCCTGGCGGAAGGACCGTACGACGGGTCGTGAGTCCAGCGGCATCTGGAGCAGCGACTTATCCGGCGCTAACCGGCGACTCCTGTACCTGGAAACTGAATATCTGGATGTCTGGGACATGAAATGGTCGCCAGACAGCAAGAAGATCCTTTACAACTACGGCCCGGTTTACAGGGAAGGATGGTATCACTACGAACTGGCCTATGTGGGAGTGGAACAGGGAGATAAAAACACCATAGCCTACGGTTATCCACTGGGTTATTCCGGATTGATCGGCACGGCCTGGTCACCCGACAGCACCAGGATTGCATTTATCCAGAACCTTTTCTGTAACGCTGAAGGCAAATCCTGTAACCAGGAAAACGAACGGCTGATGGTCTACGGCCTGAACGGTTCGACCAGCACCTGGAAGGTTAATAATAGCTCACGCTACAGCTATGATTCGATCAACTGGGTCGATAACAGTTCGTTGTTTTATGACTATGACAGCAATGGCAATATCGAGCTTATTCGCGATGGCGTGGCTACCCCGATCGTCACAGATGCTCAGGAGTACGTAATCAGCCCGCAAGGTGACAAAGTGGCGTTTGTTGATAACGAAATTAACAATGGGAATTGGATTTCGAGCAACTTGAAGACAGTGGATTCGGAAGGTTTGGTAACTGTACTTCATAAAGTCGTAAAATCACCTCAACATGGATATGAAATCTATCCTCAAATATTGAACCTCATCTGGTCGCCAGATGGCAAAAAGATAACCTTTGTGGAGGGGCTCGACGGCGTTTTGTGTGAGTATTATGGAAAACTTTGCCCGGAAGCGTACGGTCCGAATCTGATGACGGTTAACCTGGCAAGTGGAAGCAAGGAGAGCTCGCCGCTGGCATGGCCCTGGTCATATACCGGGTTCCACTTGAATCTGCTGGACTGGCTCGACAATGGCAGTGTGCTCCTTGCCCAAGACAGCACGTATGGCAGCAATAACCCACTTTTGGCGATCGGAGTTCAAAACGCATCATCCACCCCACTGGTGCAAGGTGTCAGCCTGCCTGGTGAAGAGGAGCTGCTGCTGTCCCCCGGCAAAAACTATCTGACCTACGACAGCTATGGAATGACACGCCCCGTCGATGGCGTCTGCCGTTCGTCGCTCTGGAGTTCCACTTCAGGGGCTAACCTGACGGCTGAGCTTCAGGCTATCAAGGGAAAACAATCGGTTTTGCTGAAGGGGGTCGCAACCGATCTCAATTTCGAGAGCTATGCAATCGAGTATGCAACCGCCGATGCACCTTCGGAATGGAACATTGTAGTACCACTGTCGACAACACCGGTAATCAACGGAACATTCACCGACTGGCTGCCGCCGGCAATCGGAAGCTATCTAGTCCGGCTCTCGGTGCGGGATCTGGCAGGAAACGTTGCTTCAAAGACTATCCACGTGGCCTGGGGGACCAGCCTTCCTCTGCACTCACTGATCAAATCGGCGGAAATCATCTCTCCCAACGGGGATGGCGTTCAGGACGCGGTGACTTTCGAATACTCGGTCTCGGAACCCGTGCATCTCGATTTTGTCATCAGCAACCAATCAGGGGCGGTCGTGCGGAGCATATCCGTGGAACATCCGCTGCCGCTACGCGGCTCGATTACCTGGGACGGGCGCGATGAACTGGGCGCAGTAGTTCCGGACGGCATTTACAGGATTGCGGTGTTTGACTATTCATTCTCGGTGGAGGTTGACTCCTCGGTTCCGCAAAGCTCCATCAGGATTGGAACGATCAAGGTGGACGGGAATGGAGCCGGTTATTATCGGGTCGAGCTGACCGGGCGCGCCTTCGACAAGAACCTCACCTCATGGATGCTGGATTACGGTGTGGGTGACAATCCCCAAGAATGGCTTCCGGTATGGTTCTCCAAATCGCGGGGAGATGAAAACCTGATCAAGCGGGATGAATCCGGAAATCCGGTCGTCCCTGAGACCGACGCGCTGATTTATTCGTTTTTCGATGCCGACATTTCCTCCCTGAAAGGCAAGAAGTTCAGGGTTACTGTCGTAGACCGGGCTGGAAACAGTTCCACGGCAATCTCGGACTTCGTGGAGGAAAAGGCCCTGATCCTGTCCTGGGATGGTAAGCCCACGCCCGGCATTATACCTCCGGAATTGGCCGCAGTCGGCAAACATGACATTTCCGGTTTCGAGACACTTCGCCTTCCAGTGACAAGCCAAAGAGTGCAGTATTGGCACAACGACATCTGGCTAGATACCGGGAATGAACCGCCAGGAGCACAAGGTTCGGTAGCCTATACCTGGAACAGCTCGGGCTTGCAGTTGGGAAATACATACAAGGTGCGAATGGTTGTAGTGGACCAGGGAGGCCGGTCATTCGTAACTAACGAATTTAATACCCATGCGGTCTTATCGCTGGAAGCTGTTTGCCCTTCTGGCAAACTGTTAACGGAAATAGCGCTCCTGGAAGAGATCAGGTCGTTGGTGCTCACGGTCCACAGTGACCAGGACGAAAGATACCGGGAATGGAACACATATCACCGTCTCGACCTGCCGCCAGGCCAACCGGTTTTCACGGGCAGTCTGCCCGCACCGGAGGTAAGCGCAGGCATGCGGTACCAGATCAAGATGACTGTGATTGGGGAATCGGGGAAGGTATATGAACGTCAGGCGCCTTATCCACCCAGCTGTCCGGTCAATATTGATCTGGTTGCAGCATACGAAGATGCCACTGGATGCGGCCAAACATCGAACGGCAGGGTCACTCTCTCTACAAGACAGAAGGAGCCCTATCCCCAGGCCCGGTTCCTGAAACTTGACTACTTCCTCCTCCATTCGACAGGCAAGAGGCTTTTACAGTCGGTGGACATGAGCAGTGATGGTTGGAAACAGGCGATCCTCGACACATCCGTGATGGTGGAAGGTGACTACCAGGTTCAGGCGGTAGTCGCTTACTATGACATTGTTGACGGTAAAAGCAAGGAATCTACGGCCACATCCAGGGTACTGGTTGACCGGGTTCTACCCACGGCCAGGCTTACCTATCCGACCGGAAGCGGGACCACGCTCTGTCCGGTGAAGGTGCCTGTTTCGGGAGGCAGCAGACACGGAATTCCCCTGGAAGGCATAGCGGATGATGCGGGGGGAATCAAACGGTATGAACTTCTCTTCAGTTCAGGTTCCAGCCCGGCAAATTGGCAGCAGACCTATTCTGTTCAGGCCTCAAGCGTGGATCCGTCCGGTTTCAGGTCTGTGCCGATCGAAGGAAGAGGCGCAAAGAACGGGCAGTTTGGGATCTGGGATGTTAATGACCTTTCCGGTGCATATTATACCATCAGGCTGCGGGTGGTAGACACCGTCGGCAATTCAAGTTGCACCACCGCGGACGTAAGCTTCGACAAGGTGGTGCAGGTTTTGTCGCTTGCCACTGACAAGACAGTCCTTTCCGCTTCAGGCAAACCCGGATCAGCCATGACGGCCTCCTATCGCATCGATGAAAACTCGAATGTCCAGTCAAGCGTGTACCGCCTGATCGAAAGATTGAATCTGCCTCCACTGCTTGATGTCTCGCCAATAAGAACGATCGGTGGTGCAACACCATATCTGTCGGGCATCGGCACATCATCGTGGGACGGACTTACCGATACCGGCGGGGCCGCTCCGGACGGACGCTACGCTTTCGTTGTCAACGCCACCGATACATGCGGAAACACAGGCACCAAATGGGCTCCTGTGGATGTGGATTCCCTGCCGCCGCTGGCTGCCATTTCCTATCCCGCAACCTCGTCACCGTTGTTGCCGGCCATGCTGGTAGATGTGAAAGGTTCGGTGTCCGACGCCCATTTGAGCTCATATACGCTCGAAGCCGGGGAAGGTGCTACTCCCTCTGCCTGGCATACTGTTTCAACCGGAAACCGGGAGGTGCGCGACGCATCGCTAGGATCCTGGAACACCTATGGGCTTGCCGGCCATTGGACGCTACGCCTGAGCGCTGCTGACACGGCCGGGAACACCGTCCTGCAGACGGTCGGAGTCGATCTGAGCCAACGCAGTACCCCGATCAAATCCCTCAATCTCACCCCGATGCTGTTCTCTCCCAACGGCGATCAGCGCCTGGATACCACATCCATATCCTACGAAGTCAATGACTCCGTGTTTTTAAAGATCGAAATAGTTGATGCTTCCAATACGGTTATCAGGGAATTCGTACGCGTGGCAGCATCCGGGGCGGGATCCATAACCTGGGACGGCAGGAATTCATCCGGTGCCGTCGCGGCAGACGGCCCATATACGGTCAAGTTGACAGCCTCGCTCAGCGCCAATCCATCCGTTACCCAGACTGAAACGGTCAGTATGGTGATCGATGGCAAGCCACCTGTAATAGATATTACCAAGCCGGCCGAAGCAGCCTGTCTTAACACTTCTGCGTTGGCCGTTTCGGGTAGCGTGACTGACCAGAATATTGACAATTACTCTGTCACGCTGACCGGACCTTCCGGAACAATCGCGCAAGAACAGGGACGTCAAAATCGTCAGAACCATACTTTTTCAGCTATTGAGAACCTGGATGAAAACACCTATACGCTGATTGTTGAATCGGTTGATCTTGGAGAAAACCGGACCAGACTCGTCCGTACATTCACCATCGACCGCACACCTCCCAAGGTAACGCTGAATAGTCCCAAAGCAGGAGAATTCTACGGCAACAGCAAGAATCTGATCGCCATCAGCGGTGTCATCGATGAGAAAAACCTGGAGCGTTACAGCCTGCGCTACGGTCCAGGCGATGCACCAACGGAGTGGACAGAGATTGTGGCTGGCAGTTCCCTTCCGAGCGGTTCAATACCATCATCGCTCAAAGTCGGAAAAGCCGACGGTATTGCCGATGGACTCTACACAATCTCCCTGTATGCACGGGACAAGGCCGGTCTGGAAGCCGAAGCAATGGCTCGGATCGTAGTCGACAACACCGCGCCGGATGTGTCCCTGACATACCCGAAGGAAGGCGACTACATAACCGGGGCCATGGATATCAAGGGCATCGTTGTTGACTCCTATTTCGACAAAGGCTCGCTGGAACTGGCGGAAGGTTCCTGCGCGACCGCCGCGAAATGGGCGGTGTTCAAGAGTATCTCAACAAAAGTTTCGGACGGTGTCCTGGATTCCTGGAAACTGTTGCCGGCTGACGGAGAATACTGTCTCCGAATCTCCGCCACCGACAAATCCGGTAACAGGTCTGAAGCCAGGGTCGGCTTCAGGATCGACACGCATCCACCCGCAACTCCCCGGCTTAGCGGCCGGACTGAGGACAAAACCGCCAACAGCCTGAACTGGACAAAAAGCCCGGAAACGGACGTGGCCGGCTACAACGTCTACCGCAGCGGCCAGAAACTTAATTCCGCTTTACTCACCGACCTTGCCTACACTGACTCCGGCCTCAAGGAAGGAGCCTATGCCTACTTGGTCAAAGCGGTCGATATCGCCGGAAATGAAAGCGATGCATCCAATGTTGTAAACCTGAAAGTAGATCTGAACGGACCGACGGTGCGGATATCATCTCCGGCTGGAGGCGCCAGAATATCCGGCCTGGCAGACATCAAGGGAACCGCCCACAGCCAGGACGATTTCAAGGAATACCGGGTTTCAATCGGTCAGGGGAGCAGTCCGTCCGCATGGACCGTCATTCGTCGCTCGCCACTGCCGATATCCTTCGGCACGCTGGCCCAGTGGGACAGCCTCGGCTCCCAGGATGGCGCACAGTTCAGCATCAAGCTGGAGGGTGAAGACATCTCCGGCAACATCTCCAGCGCCCAGACCACTGTAACCATTGACAACACTGCTCCCCAGACCCCGCTGCTGCTTTCCGCGATCCCGAACAACGCGGACGTATCTCTCTCCTGGAAAGCCAATACCGACCCGGACCTGGCCGGCTATCTGCTCTACCGCAACGACCAACTGGCCAATGTGACCGGAATTGTCGCCGGCAGTATGAAACCATACCTGGTTACCGGAACAAATTACACCGACAAGGCGCTGCCCGACGGCACTTACCGCTATTACCTGGTGGCCATGGATCAGGCGGAGAACAGCAGCGATCAATCCAACATCCTGGAAGTGAGCATCGACACCCATCCACCTCACATGACCATTTCAGAGCCGGCCAACGGTTTGCGTTTCGCTACAAAGGCCATGATAAGGGCCGAGTCAGCGGACAACGATATCGCAACGGTCCAATTCAAGTACAAACGACCACAGGACACGGACTGGAGCAACCTGGGCGCACCCCTGGCAAAGGCTCCCTTCATGGTCTACTTCGATCCAAAATCCATGAGCCTCGCCTACGGCGATTACCAACTGCAGGCGCTGGCCTTCGACAGGGGCGGCAAGCCTGATCCGGCTCCTCCGGTCGTGACGTTGACCTATACGGATCTGACTCCGCCGGAGTCACCCGTTTCTCCAACTGCGAAAGTGAACGGACCGGATGTGACCCTGACCTGGGGCGCCGGTATTGAAGCTGATCTGGACGGCTATAACGTCTATCGCTGGAACAACGGGTCGAAGACCAGGCTTAACGTGGCCATCGTCAAGAATCCGGTTTATGCGGATGCCGGCGTGCCGGACGGGAACTACGGATACGAGATCACGGCGATTGATATCCACGGTAACGAGAGCAAACCCGCCGCACAGGTTGCGGCCAGGATTTACGCGCCTCTGGTCACGCAGCCGTACACGCCGCTCAGGACAGCTGACCTGACACTTGAAGGAAGCGGCGTTACTCCGAACTCCAGTGTCGAGATGACGATGGTCACTTCTTCGGGAGCGACCACTAAAACTACCATTTCAGCGGATTCGTCCGGTCGTTTCAGGCAGGAAGGAATATCGCTTGCTCTTGGCGACACCAGCTTCTCCGCGACTGCCATAGACGGCGAAGGTAATATCAGCAGGAGTTCGGAGCCGGTAGTCGTCAGCTTCGATGAGCCCCCGGCAGCGCCGACCGGTCTGGCGGCGTCCGTTGACGGATACGATGTGAGTCTTACCTGGAATGGCAACAGCGAACCGGACATAATCGGCTACAACCTGTTCCGTGACGGTGAAAAGCTGAACAACTCCCTGGCGGTGACGGGAGGGTCGGCCTCAGCTTCTTCCTACCAGGATTATTATACCGACCCCCAAAAAGCCATGGACGGCAATTACAGCACCTACTGGAGCACAGGCTACGGTTACGGCACTTTCACGCCCGCCTGGTGGCAGATGGCCTTACAGTCGCCGGAACTGATCAACAAGGTTGATATACGCTGGAGAGGAGAGTGGGATTCGGCCAACAACCGGTACAATATCCTGGCCGGCAAGGATTACGAAGTCCAGGGCTGGTCGGGGCATAACTGGGTAACCCTGAAACAGGTCGTCGGCAACGACCAGCAATACAACACATTCGACGTGTCTCCCTCCTATCGTACCGATAAGATCAGGATCGCCATCACTTCGAGCACAGACCGGAATCCTTCCAAATACGCCAGGATTGATGAGATCAGATTCCAAAAGGATGGTCTGCTCGTTTCCCCCGGATATTCAGACCAGGGCTTGTTGGACAAGCGTTACAGCTATCAAGTTACGGCCATTGACCGGTACGGCTTCGAAAGTGCCCCATCTTCGCCGGCAGTCGCGGCTGTCGGTGATGTCGAACCGCCCGGAGCGCCGCTGGCTCTTTCCGCTACCGTGCAGGGGAGCGATGTCGTCCTGTCCTGGAGCCCTCCGCTGCCGGCCGCGGACGACCTTTCCGAATATTACGTCTACCGGGAGACCCCCTCCGGCTGGATATTGGTTGGTGTCGTTTCGCCATTGGTACCAAGCTATAATGACCGGAATCTTGCCAACAACAGCTATCGCTACCGGGTGACTGCAAGAGACTTTAAAGGGAATGAAAGTGCCTTCTCCAATGAGGCGAGTGCGACGGTTCAGGTTGAATTGCCGGCATCTCCCCCGCTGCTGTCAGTTTCCGCCCCGGCAAGCGGCAGCATCCTGGATCTGTCATGGCAGCCCCCGGCTGGAAGCGGCCAGTATTCATACAATGTTTATCGTTCACTAAATGAAAGCGGGACCTTCATCAGGGTGAACACGTCCACGGTTACCGGCACAAAATTCCATGACAATGGTCTCGCTAATGGCATTTCATATTACTATCGCGTAAAGGCCCTGGACTCGATCGGCAATGAAGGCGAAGCCAGCAACACCGCATCGGGCGTCCCTCGGGACACGGTAACGGTTCAGCCGATGATTTTGAAGCCGACAGTGCCCGGCACTGCTTTCGTTACAAGGGAATACGGACTGACCATAGGCGGATTCGCGGAACCTGCCGCACTGGTCGATGTGCTCGGTGATGATGAATTGATCGGCTCCGCCACCGCTTCAACCGTGGAGCGGCAAACCGACGTGGCCATGGCCATGGATACCTATGCTGTCAGTCTGTCTCCCGACGGCAAACTCCTGGCATCAAACATTAACTCGCAAGATCTGACACTGCTGGACATGTCGAACAATATCACCACAAATGTGTCTTCAGGCCTGTCATATATCTGGGGAGATCTACAATGGTCGCCAAGCGGGCGTTATCTGCTGATAACAGGCTACGATCATGACCTGCAGCCGAGAATCACCCTGTATGACCGGGAATCGGGCTCGATGCGGATCGCTGCCACTGGAGACACCTTGAACGAATTCAGCCCGTCATGGTCTTCCAGGTCAGATAACTATGTTTTTGCCGGCGCCAATCCGAACGGGCAGACAAGCATGTGGATCGCCAGTCCCGGTGACGGTTCAGTCATTCGCATTGCCGATGTAAACTTTGCCGACTTGCCGCGACTTTCTCCCGACGGCACACGGGTCGCCTACTTTGACAACGGCGTCCTGTTTGTATTTGACAGGACAAACAGCACCACCACACTCATTGACGACAACAACGATCAGTGGTCATCCTCATGGTCGCCGGATGGTTCAGGTATTGCTTTTGTTTCGTACCGGGACGGTGATGGGGATATCTACAGCTATGACTTTGCGGCCGGATCCGTTGAACGCCGAACCACCAGCAAACAGGGCGGTTATCGGGTGGTTTGGTCACCGGACGGCTTGCAGCTGGGTTATGTGGCGTATTCCGGCAGCGATGAACTGTTCATGGTTGTGGATGCAAATGGCGGTGAGAAGAGAGTCTTTAACGCTTCGGGCGAGATATATGGAATCCCTGAGTGGCGCACGAACGGCGAACTGATTATCTTCGATCAGCTTGGATTGCATACTGTTCAACCGCCCGGTTATTTCTCCGCCCAGATAGACAGGCTCATTCCGGGTGAAAACCATCTTGTCGCGGTTTCGACCGACACCTACGGAAACCGCAGCACCCCTTCGGATTCGATTACCGTGGTCCTGGATACGGGAATAATGCCGGACCTAGCTATCGCCGAAAGCGACATCTCGTTCTTTCCACCCATTCCCAAACCGGGTGAAGAGGTCCTCCTTACCGCCAGGGTGCGCAATACCTCAAACAACCCTGCCGGCAACGTGGCGATTGATCTTTATCTGTGGGACGGGTCCGGAGACGTGGCGCTGATCAAGTCCGAATCAATTCCCGGTATTGTCGCGAACGGTGATGGAGCTGTCTCGGCCCGCTTTATTGTCGGCACTGACATTGGTACCAGTACCGTCATTGCCGTGGTTGATCCTGCAAACTGGATCCAGGAGATGGTGGAAACCAATAATCATGCCGCCAAAGATCTGATCGTCACCGATCAGGAGCTAGTATCGATCAGTTCTTCGACCAGCTCTTCCCAATTCGGAGCCAACCAGGAGGCCTCTTTCGAAGTAACCCTCATGAATAGGGGATTACCAACATCGGGAACACTGAAAGTGATGGTCGAGGACAGTAACGGCAACCTGGTCCAGTTGATCACCAGTCAGCCCCAGGACCTGCCTTACGCGTTGAATCAAAAACTGGCTTTCACCTGGAACACCGGCGCAACCTATGCCGGCTTCTACCGGCTGCATGTTTTGGTGACGGACGAGATCGGGACAGTCACCCTGGCGGAAAGCGCAACACCGTTCAGCATTCTGCCGGATATCAAGGCCAGCGGCAGCATTACAACCGACAAACAGTCTTACGGCCCCGGCGAGACGGTTGTCGTTAATGTTTCCTTCAACAATAGCGGCGTAAATCATGTCATACCGCAACTGAAGGCACGGCTTCAAATCGTTGATTCAGGGAACACCCAGCTGTTCAACGAAGAAAAGTCCTTTGCCAGCCTTCTGCCGGCAATGGGGGGCAGCTTCTCCGCCGTCTGGAATACCGGCTCGCTACCGGCTGGCACCTATGCCGCGGTAATGGATCTTTCAGCAGAAGATCAACTACTGGATACCAAGACAACAGTTTTCAATATCCTGCCGCAACCTCTGCTTAAAGGCGCTCTCACTACAGATACGGCCACAGTCCTGACCGGCCGCAGTTTCACTGCCGGCTATACCCTCTCCAACCATGGCAACAGCACAGCCACCGGAATTGTGCGCATCACCCTGCAAGACCCGGATGGGCAAACGATTGTGGCCTCTTCGGAACAACCCGGCGCCATACAAGTGAATGGCTCCGTGCCGGGAAGCGTTACCTTCGATACAACCGGACTCGCACCCAAGACATATCAGGTCGTTCTCACGTTTAAGAGCGATGCAACCTGGCAAAACATCGCCATGGCCACCATTGCCGTCAAGGACGGCTTGCCGCCAACAATTTCCATTGTCTCTCCACTGGAAGCGGCGAGTTATTCCACCGATGTTTCTCTTTCGGTGTTTGCTTCAGATGATTTCTCCGGTGTCGATAAAGTTGAATACAGCATCGACAGCGGCGCTTGGAAACCCCTTCCTCTTGCCGACGCTTCCAAGGGAAGATACACCTCTTCCTGGACTCCGGCCTTGGCCGACAACGGCAGCCACTCGGTATCCTTCAGGGGCGTTGACCGGGCCGGTAACAGCAGCATTCCCGTCTCCGTCAACTTCCATGTCCAGATCGACACCACTGCGCCGGTCTTGATTGTCTCCACCCTGGCAAATGAATCGTACACCAATAACGAGGTGCTGAACATCTCCGGCACGGTCACCGACAATGTTGCGGTCAAGGAACTCCTGATCAACGGCGCCACCGTGCCTTTCAACCCGGATGGAACTTTCAGCCATGCGCTGATTCTGGCCGATGGCAGTAACACCGTTGAGGTGACAGCCACCGATATGGCATCCAATCCGGTCAGCGACACCCGTACTATTCATCTTGACCAAAAAGCGCCGCTGATCGATGTCACCTCGCCGGCAGACAACAGCAAGACCGGCAAGCCGGAAATATTTGTTAGGGGCAACGTCGATGAAACCTCCTCTGTCGAGGTGCTTCTGAACGGTGTTACCCAGCCGAGCGAGCGCCAGGGCGATGCCTTTGAAGCCAACCTGACCCCGGTTTACGGTTCCAACACCATCGAGGTTGTTGCTGTTGATCTGGCCGCTAACAAGGGCACTGAGAAACGCACCGTTACATTCGACGACCAGAAACCGTCCCTGGCCATTACCGAGCCGGGCCAGGACATCCGCACCAACCGTGATGTGCTGATTCTCAAGGGGACTGTAGCCGACACCCTCAATTCGGTCAGCGTCAGCATCGAAATGGATGGCGCGACCTACACTCCGGTGGTGACTGATGGCGGTTTCGAGCAGCGTCTCGTCATGACTGAGGAAAAGAGCCACGTCATCAAAGTCACTGCCACCGATGAAGTCGGCAACAGCATCAGCGTCCTGCGCAACGTGATCTACGACATCACCCCGCCGGCGCTGACCATAGACCCGGTAGAGAGCCCGACGATTGATGGCAGTCAGATCATAAATGGGACCAGGGAGCCGGATAGTGCGGTCGTTGTGACATCTTCCACGGCAGCCGTGGGAGATGTCACATATCCTACGGATACGACGTGGCAGGTATCCTTGACACTAATGCCCGGCAGCAACATAGTAACCGCAAGTTCCACCGACGGTGCGAATAACGTCGCCACCATCTCGAAGGAGATCGTTTACACTGTCTCAACGTCGAACAACATCTTCTCCGCCGCTATTTTCGGTAACTCCGGTGTCACCATGACGGGCAACAGTTATACCGACAGTTATATCAACAGCCCGTCAAGCTGGATAAGAGGCAAATACAAAAACGGAGATGTCGCGTCAAACTCCCTGCAACCATGCGGCATAAAAATGAGCGGCGGAACCCAGGTCTTCGGTAAGCTATGGGTTGGTCAAGATGGCAACCCGGCGATAGTCGGGTGTACCAACGGTGGCGCGACAGTCTCCGGCGGCAGCGGCGCCCTAGCTGTTGCCAAGGACATGACGCCGAAAGCCGATCCAGCCGGAGGGATATCGATCGGAGCCATCAAGCTCTCCGGGCACGGCTCCAAAACTTTGGCAGCCGGTGATTATCGTGTTTCAACAATCAACATTAACGGGAACAGCACACTTTATCTTAGCGGTCCGCTGACGCTTCATGTTGACGGGAATTTTTCGCTTTCCGGCAATTCGAGTATCGTCATAACGTCAGGAGAAGTGACTATTTATCAAAACGGCCGGAAACTGCAGATAAGCTGCGGAAGTATCGTCAATACAAACAAGACTCCTGCAAGCCTGGTTATCTATGGGACTGCCGGACTTCAGACCGTAGACATCTCGGGTAACACGGATCTTCATGCTCTGGTCTATGCCCCGACAGCTGTCATCAGGCTGTCAGGCGGACAGAATACTTTTGGTTCAATTATTGGAAGCAGTGTGGATATCTCGGGGGGATCGTCTGTTCACTACGATGAAGGGCTGAAGGAGTAAGAGAATAAGAAAAGGGGCTAGCGAAACCCGCTAACCCCTTGATTTTTATGGTGGGCGCTACTGGGATTGAACCAGTGACCCCTGCCGTGTGAAGGCAGTGCTCTCCCGCTGAGCTAAGCGCCCGAAGTATTATTTTCTATCAGAGCCAGCCGTTTCTGTCAAGTCTCCACATATAGTAATTTCTGCCAGACACAATTGCACAGCTACAAAAAGACCTATCCGGTCTTGTTTTATATATATAAATCCATATGTTATGGTGTATACAGTATTCAGTTTTAGATTGACGGCACGCAGTAATGATGGCAGTATTCGAAAAACTTTACGTTAAATCTTTTGCATCTAAAGCCGGTTCTGTGGATCGGTTTATATTCAACTAAGCAGGAGGGAATTAAATGAAGAGCTTGGCAAGGTTTATGAAAGCCCTTGGTGTAGCTGCCACACTGATGGGTGTCACAGCACTGACGGCCGTTGCCGCGGATGCGCCGAAAGCGGTTCTGAGCAACTCCGATTGCGTAAAGTGCCACTCGGCTGCTCCGGAAGCGGTTGCCGCGAATGGCGGCGCTCACAAGACAAGTGTAAGTTGTCAGGATTGCCACGCCGGCCATCCGCCTACCGTAAAGAAAATAATCCCTGAATGCAGTCAGTGCCACAGCGGCAAACCACACTACAAACTGGCCGCCTGCCTGCGCTGCCATAACAACCCGCACACACCGAAGATCATCAAGCTGGCCAACAACATCACCGAAGAATGCCTCTCCTGCCACAGCCAGCAAATTGTCAAGCTGAAGCAACTGCCGAGCAAGCACACCAAGCTGGCCTGCAGCTTCTGTCACAATGTTCACGGCAAGATCCCGCTCTGTACACAGTGCCACAAGCCGCACAGCGCCGATATGGGCTCCGCCGACTGCAAACGCTGCCACCAGGCCCATATGCCTACCGCGGTAACCTATGCCTCGGACACAACAAACAAAATGTGTGCTTCCTGCCACAAGAAAGCTGCAGAACATCTCATCAAGACAACTACGAAACATAAAGACGTTGCCTGTGTTACCTGTCACAAGGACAAACATAAAACCGTTCCGACCTGCCAGAGCTGCCATGGCACGCCACACCCGGCATCCATGCTGGCACGCTTCACCAAGTGCGGTGAGTGCCATAACATCGCCCATGACCTGAACCGCTGGGATTCCAGCCCGCAGAAAGCCGCCGACAAGGCCGCGCCTGCCGCAGGAGCAAAAAAGGGTAAGAAGAAGTAATCAGAATTGATAGAATTTGAGTTGGTGTGGGGTCGGCGATTAAGTTCGTCGGCCCCTTTTTTATGCCGATTAAACCAGAGTTTTGATCACCGGAAGGATTTTGTCTTTGTCGAGTACGATTGCGGCGGGGATAAACAGGTCAAGCTCGCTGAGTTTCTCACCGGAAAGGGCGCGAATCAGCTCCTGAAACAACAGCAGTTCCTGGGCGAACAGTTCCAGGAACTCGAATCGCAGTCCGCGCAGTCTTCTTGGGTTCCTGGAGATGAAGTTCAGCGTGCACCATTCATCAAACAGCTCTTCACCGGACACGTCAATCAGCGGGATTCCGTTCAGACGGCAGGTCATCGGTCGATGGTCATATACCAGGCACATGCCGGATTCGGACAACAGCAGGCAAGGAGTTTCATCCTCTTCGGGCATCAATGCGTCCCATTCCGGCTCCGGAATTACGTTCAGCACCCATGGCTCAACGAATGTGGGAAACTGCTCTGACATTGACTCAAGCCGCTTGTTAGCCGCGGCGGTGATAGCCAGGCGCTGTTCTTCGGGAAGTTGATCAAATCCGCGCTTGAGATGGAAGGCGTCCAGCAGGGTAATATCAAAAAGACCGCGGCAACAGGAGCTGCAGCCGCCGTGACATCTGATCTGCTCGGGATAGCGGCTGCTGCAGGCATTAAACCAGGCATCGACTTCACGCAACAGAAGGCCATAACGATCAAGCAGGTCGGTCATGGCAGATGTTGTTGGGCCTGTTCAGTCCTGGCCACACGATCACGTCGCGAGAGCAGCCCGAAGCGGTAGCCCTTCTCTTTCAGGCTCGGGATAAGGTTGCGAATGGCCACCAGCGTGGCTTCATGACCGGCGCCGTCATGAAAGAGCAATATGATATGCCGTTTTTCAGTTTTATTAAGCTGGCTGATCACAGTCTTTTCGATGAAGGCATGATCCTTGGCGCCGCGTTTTGCGGAATCGTTGCTGTTGATATCCCAGTCGAATATCTGCCCCCCCTCGGAGGCGACCCTGGAGACCATCGCTTTATTTGATGCTCCGTAAGGAATCCTGACCATGCGGCCGTCTCCGCCCAGCTTCTCGATTAGCGCAGCAGTCTTGCCAACTTCGGAAACATCCTGCTGGAACGAGGCGTTGAGCTTGCGGAGATTATGGGAGAGTGTGTGGTTGCCGACCCTGTGTCCCATTGCGACAGTAGCAGTAATGGCGCTCTGATACCTTTTGACGTTGTTTCCCAGAACGAAAAACGTAGCCGCGACCCCCTGTGACTTCAGGTAACTGGCAATCGGCAGGGTCAGGTGCGAAGGTCCATCGTCGAATGTCAGATAAATCATCTTGTTGCCCGGATCATGCGGGAGCACAAGCGCCGGGCGCCTCTTATTCTCGGCCGGTTTTGTAGCAGCGGATTTGGGTGTTCGCCCCGTGTCATGCTGACCGGTTGTTTTTTTCTCTGAATTCAGCGCGGGTAGACGCTCCGGAAGAGCCTCCAGAGATTGCAGGACAGCGTTTTTTTCGGGAGGCGAGGATACTGCAGTTGCCGGGACGACGGCGACCGGTTTTACCGCATCAGAGGTTGACACCTCTGATGCAGCTTCAACAAGCGGGGTTTGATCACAGTCCGGAGATCCTGAAAGTGATCGCCCGCTATCATCCTCAGCTTCCATTCGCAGGGCTTCGCTGATACTGACCGGTTCAAGGGCAATGGCAATTTCATCCGGCACGCCATCATCTTTCCCGGAATCCACAAGCAGTGTCGTGCCCTGCCTGACTTTACTCAGGACCAGATTACGGTAGAGCAGCTGGCTCTTCTGACATGAGAGTTGATAGAGACGGTCGGCATCTTCGATCATCCGCTGGCTGAAATATCTGTCGGCGAGCTTCAGAGTCTGCCGGATATTATCGGTTTCCTCCGGCGCAAAGGACTGGCTGCCGGCGGTAACGGCCGAGTTGAAGCGACTGAAGGCATCATCGCGCCAGCGGGATTCCATGGAGGCACAACCCGACAACAAAACCAGAATCAACAGGAGTAAACTGAAATATCTCATCAGATATGAATAAAAACTACATATAGACCATAACCGTGATCGAAATGGCTCCGTCAACGGTTTTAAAAGGTATGGTAACCCCTTTGCACTGCACGTTAATGCTGGAAGTTTCATTGCTTTCCGGGGGCTCGGAGATGGTTCGCAGCTGGCCGGAAACCACCAGCGGCAGGCCTAGGGCCACGCTGCCGTACTGTTCATGATACTTGGTCTTGAAAACTCCGGCAATGTTGTTGGCCAACTCCCCCATGGCATCGCGAATACACTCTTCGTCGGCTTCTTCGACCATCAGCAGTTCCTTGGCCACGCACTGGGCACTGGAGCGGTCGGTAGCAATGATGATATAGCCCACCCGGTCACCGGCAATACCGACTATTCCGGTTACATCCGAGTCTACCGGCTCGACTTTCTTTTCTACCTTTCCCGCCAGCAGGTCAATATTCATATAGCTTTTGAATGTGTCCTGCGTAGCTGACATGATCGTGAACATGATTTCTTCGAACGAAATAGCTGCCAATTTGATACCCTCCGGAAAATTGTGTTATTTCAAGGATAATACATACTCGACCAGACTTTCAATCTGTTCCCGGTTGATCTGACTGCTGAAAGCGGGCATTCCGCCGGGGCGCCCCTCGGAAATACTCTTGGTGATGTCCGGGCGCTCCTTGCCGTATCTGAACTTTGAGACCGTCAGGTCGGGCCCGATGCCCCCCTTGGCGGATTCGCCGTGGCATGCGACACACAGGTTACCGTAAAGCTGTTTCCCGGCAGCGATGTATGTCTCAATCTTGTGCCCGCTCCCGGCGACACCGGCTCCGGAGACCTCGGCAGCCATATGCGCGGTCTGCTTCATCTCGTCACGCGCCTTCCTGGCCGCATCGGCCTCCGACCGGGAGCTCCAGCCGCTGAACAGATAGTACCCCATGTATATCACACCCCAGACCACCAGCAGAACGAACAGTACACGAAAAATGCCGGGAGACTTTTTTTCGTCGCGATACTTGATTCCATCATAATCTTGCTGATCAGACATATCGAGCGCTCCTTTGATAAAGATCAGTCATCCTCAAGCATCCGGTACTTGGGATCTTCAAGCTTCTGCTTACGCTTTTTCCTAAAGGTCGCCACTGCAATAGCGACCAGTATCAACAGCAGTAATGCGGTCAGCAGCAAAAAAACAAGCCGCGCGTCAATCATCCTGCTTACCCAGCTTGATCAGTGTCACCAGTTTCCAGATCTTCTGTTCGTCGAGCGTCCCGCTGAAGGACGGCATTCCGTTGGCCTCAATGCCATTGGCGATGATCGCAAACAGATCGGCGTCGGACCTGGCGGACCCTTTCAATGCCGGACCCAGAGTTCCCTCACGCTTGTCGCCATGACAGGAGGCACAATCCTTGGCATATATCGACAGCGCCTCGGCCTTGACCGTATTCAGGTCACTGTATGGATTGTTCAGCACGGTCTGCGACTTCGGACCTTTGGACACCTTACTGACCGGAAGATCTGTTCCCAACTTGCGCATATAGGCGATGATGGCATCCATCTCGCTCTTCCCTTTCAGCTCATCCAGATCGGCCCGGGTATAGGGGAACTTAAGCAGCTTCATCTTGCGTTCCGAGTAACTGGTATCAAGTGGAGCGCTCAGGAATGCGTAAGCCGGCATGTTCGATGCCGGAACTACCGACTGCGGGTTTTCCATATGCTTGCGGTGCCACATCCCTTTCGGGTCCGGATATTTCAGGCCGATATGCGCCAGATCCGGACCGGTGCGTCTGGATCCCCACAGATGTGGTCGATCGTAGACGAATTCGCCCGACCTGGAGTAACCGCCGCCATAGCCATAGCGCTCCACATCGGCAGCCAGGGTGCGCACCGTCTGGGAATGGCAATTGTTGCATCCTTCCCGCATGTAGATATCACGCCCTTCCTGCTGCAGCGGGGTATAGGGTTTCACCTCGGCAATCCGGTCTCCGGGACCGTTGATCCACTTGAACGGAGCAATCATCGTAACGGTCGTGCCGACCATGATCACCACGAATGCCAGGATTATAAAGATAACGGGATTTTTTTCCAGCATGGTAAAGTCCTCGTTCCGTGGAGTATTATGGTTTGGCTGCCTGCGTAACTGCGCTTTTTTGAAAGGTTTTGTAGATATTGTAAATGAACACCAGCAGGCCGGCCAGGTAGATGAAACCACTCACCGCCCGCATCTTGTAATAGGGAAAGATTGCGATCATGGTTTCCATGAAGCTGTAATGCAATGACCCGTCGGGATTTGTCGCCAGCAGCATGCTGGCCTGCTGGACACCGGCGATCCACATCGTAACGGAATAGATCAGCTGCCCGATCAGAACCAGCCAGAAATGGAGATCGGCCAACCTGGTGCTGTATATTTCGGTATCGTTCATCTTGGAAACGGCATAGTAGATGGCCGCGAACAGCACCATCGAAACCCAGCCCAGCGCCCCCATGTGGACGTGCCCCGGCACCCAGTCGGTATAGTGGATAAAGGCAGAAAAGGTACGCACCGCCTGCAGCGGCCCCTGCAGGGTCTGCAAACCATAGAAGGTGATGCCGCAGATCAGGAATTTGACCAGGTAGTTGGTCTTGAGCTGTTCCCATTGGCCATTCATGGTCAGATAGCCGTTGAACACCGCCCCCCAGGACGGGGCAATCAGCATGATCGAGAAAGCCATCGCCAGGGTCTGGATCCAGTCCGGCACCGGTGTCCAGAGCAGATGGTGCGCTCCGGTCCAAAGATACATGAAGATCAGGCTCCAGAAAGCGACAATCCCCATGCGGTGGCTGAAGATCGGGTTGCCGGTCACCTTGGGAAGGAAGTAGTAGAATATGGCCAAAGGTGGCGTGGTCAGCACCATGGCAACCGCATTGTGTCCGTACCACCACTGCACATTGGCATCATTGGTTCCAGCAAATGCTGAATATGACTTGAACAGATGCAGCGGCACCCCCAGGTTGTTGATCACGTACAGCACGGTGACCCCGACCAGAGTGGCCATGATGTACCAGAGCGAAATATACATCTGCTCTTCCCTGCGTCTGAGGATCGTCATGAAGACATTGATCGAAAACAGCACCCAGATAATCGCGACCACGATCGCCAGTGGCCATTCCAGCTCGGCATATTCCTTGGTGCGGTTAAAGCCCATTGCCAGAGTCACTGCGGCGGAGGCAATGCCGATATTGAAGAGCCAGAGCGTCACCCTGGCCAACCCGGGACTCCAGAGCGGTGACTTGGTGAGTCGTTGCGTGATGTAGAAGAAGAGCGCGATGAAGCTGCCGATCCCCCAGCCGAAAATGCCCGCATTGGTATGAATGGGCCGCAGACGGCCATAGGTCAGGTATGGCGCGACATTAAGCTGCGGCCAGGCAAGCTGCAGCGAAATCAGGATTCCGACCAGAACGGCCACAGTTCCCCAGACAATACTCCAGATGATGAAACCTTTGACCGAGTCATCATAGTACCGCGTTGGTGCATGCATTAATCCGCTCCTTTTGGTAAGTAGAAAACTTATGCCGTTTTAAGCAGGAATACTTCGTTATTTCTATTGCCACGATTGTCCGGAGCATGAGTTATATCAGAGCGCCTTTCCGGCAACCTTGAATACGAAGTCATAGGTGAGGATATCTTCCCATAAAAAACCCTTGGCGGTGGAGCGAGTGTCATCGCTGTCACTGTAAGGCTTGCCGGGAATGTAGAACCAGTTCATGATCGCTTCACCGGACGAACGCAGGACTATCCAGTATTTACCCGGTTTCAAACGGCTGCCGGAATCGGACGGAAAACTGAAATCCACCCAGTAGTAACCAGGCTTGCGGGAGATGCTTTCCAGCGAAACCATCTGTGACCGGATTCCGTTCAGGATATTCGGCCGGCCGCCATCATCCCTGACCAGATCGACATACACATTGCCATCACCGCCGAATTTACGCATTGCCAGGGATACTTTATCCAGAGACATGCCGTTTTTCAGATTGAAAGCCTGGGCAAATATGTACTTGGAAGTCACATACTCCGAAGTCTCCTTGTCAAGTATCCGGGTGCCCACATCACCCTGGACGCTGTAACCGTCCACCAGATTCGGGAACTCCATGTTTCCGAAGAGCATCGCGGAACCGCTGGCCGGCTTTGAAGGCTTCTTGACCGGGGGACGGTCATCTTTCTTTTTTGCAATGCGGTCCGCCTCGGCCTTTTCCCAGGCCAACCGTTTATTCTCAGCGTCCTGGCGGGCTTTACGCTCCTCCTCGGCCTTCAGCTTCGCAACTCGTTCAGCTTCTTTCCTTTCCTTTGCCAGCCGTTCCCTTTCACTTTTTTCCAGCGCCCTGCGTTCCTGGTCTGCTTTCAGCGCAGCCAGCCTTTCCGCTTTGAGCCGTTCCTGTTCGGCACGCTCCACTCGCAGGCGCTCCTGCTCGACACGTTGCCGCTCTGCCAGTTCAAGTTTTAAACGTTCCTTTTCAGCACGTTCCAGCGCTTCACGTTCGGTTTTTTCCCGGGCAATACGCTCCTGCTCACGTTTTTTTAGCTCCACCCTGGAACTTTCCAAAGCAGCGTCCGGGACTGAAACTGTTGTTTTCGCGGCCACCATATTACTGATGATATAGGAGCGCGGCGACTTTCCGGTGCTCTTCACCGCCAGTTTGATACTGTCGGACAGGAAAGTTCCCTCGATCAGTTCGGAGTAGCGCGGCAGATATGGAGTGCCGCGCCAGGTATCGTTGATATCCCGGGAATCGAGTCCATGGGACTGTTTGATATGTCGGGATGATGTAAACTGCCGCGATTGCTGGGGGTCATACTGAAGCCACCCCAGATCGGGAAAATAGATTTCCATCCAGGCATGCCCCCCCTGCCCCATGCTCTGGACGATGGTGTTCCTGTTGTCGATCGGCACCTTCCAGGAGTCTTTCAGGGTAATGCCCCCCACGATGCGGGCGGGGATGCCGACGCTGCGTAACAGGGCGATGCTGAGATGGGCAAAGTTCTGGCAATTGCCGCTCCTGGTTTCGAGGGTATACAATGCGTCATATTTGGGGGGATTGAAAGTGTACTTGATCGAATCGCTGACGTGGTTGGTAATAATCGAAACCGCCTCGTATTCATTTTTTGCATCCGCGGTCAATCGTCGGGCCAGTTCGACAATCTCCGGGGATTCGGATTGAACCATCCCGGTTGATTGAAGATAGAACGCATCGCCGTCGGAGACCTTGCCGACCGGAAACGGGGTGCGGCTTTCCATGGCGGAAAGCTCGGAACGGACCTGAACTGTATAACTCAGATTGATGCGAATATTGCTGGCAAGCCGGTCCCAGACTACTTTCTGAAAGCGGTTCCCGAATTTATCCTGTTCGATCGATGAACTTGAGGGTTGGGGAGAGATGTCGGTCTTTTGGGAATCCAGGGACTGGGTGACGCTCCTGCTGTGGAATTCTGCCGGCAGGGCAAAGCGGAATGTGAAGGAGTCCACCTCACCCTTATCGACGCTGAACTCCATCTGCTGGCGCATGGCAATACGGCTGTTGAGGCCGCCTTCCAGCATGAGAGTTTTGGCCCCGGCAGCAGCGGCAAAAGAAAGCACTGCAGCCGCGACCATAATCATGAGCCGCTGCATGGATATCCCTCCCGGCCAAAGTCTGAAGATTTAACGGCTGACGGCAAACTGGCTATAAAGCATATCCCCAAAAAAATTATTTGCAACTACGGCCGAATCACTCCCACTCGATGGTTGCCGGTGGTTTGCTGGATATGTCGTAAACCACGCGGTTGACACCCTTGACCTCGTTTATGATCCGTCCGCTGATGCGCGCCAGATCCTCATACGGCATCGGATACCATCCGGCGGTCATGAAGTCCTTGGTCTCTACCGCCCTTAACGCAACCACGTATTCATAGGTACGCCCATCACCCATGACACCCACGCTCTTGACCGGCAGGAACACCGCAAATGCCTGGCTGATCTTGTCGTAATGGCCGGACGAATACAACTCCTCGATGTAGATCGCATCGGCCCGGCGCAGGATATCGGCATACTCCTTTTTCACCTCGCCCAGTATGCGAACACCCAACCCCGGACCGGGGAATGGATGTCTCCAGACCATCTGCCGAGGCAGGCCCAATTCTTCTCCGATGGCGCGAACCTCATCCTTGAACAGCTCGCGCAGCGGCTCCAGCAGTTTGAGTTTCATATAATCCGGCAATCCGCCGACGTTGTGGTGGCTCTTGATATTGTGGGCTTTGCCGGTTTTTGCTCCGGCCGATTCGATCACGTCGGGATAAATGGTACCCTGGGCCAGCCAGTTGGCGTCCTTGATCCTGTTGGACTCTTCATCAAAGATATCTACGAAGAGCCCGCCGATGATCTTGCGTTTTTTCTCCGGGTCGCTCTCCCCGGCCAGAGCCGATAAAAAGCGCTCTTCCGCATCGACCCGGATAACCTTGACTCCCAGGTTTTCAGCAAAAGTGGCCATGACCTGGTCGCCCTCACCCAGTCGCAGCAGCCCATTATCCACAAAAACGCAGGTCAGCTGGTCTCCGATTGCGCGGTGTATCAGCGCGGCGGCCACCGATGAATCGACACCGCCCGAAAGTCCCAGAATAACGCGGTCGCTGCCGACCTGGCGACTGATACGCTCTACCGCGTCTTCGATGATCCGGCCTGGAGTCCACTGCCCGCTGCAGCCGCAAATCGTGCGGACAAAGGTGTCTATCAGTTGTTCCCCGCGCGGAGTATGGTTCACCTCGGGATGGAACTGCACTCCATAGAGGTTCCTGCCCACATCCTGAATGGCGCAGACCGGCGCGTTGGCTGTTGCCGCCACGATCTCGAAGCCGGCAGGAACCCTTGAAACGTGGTCGCCATGGCTCATCCAGACCGGACTTTTGCCCTCCAGGTAGAAGTTTTCAAAAAGCGGACCCGGCTGCCCCACCGCCAACAGTTCGGCATGCCCGAACTCCCGCTTGCCGGCGGGAACCACCTCACCGCCGAAATGGCGGCTCATCAACTGCATGCCGTAGCAGATCCCCAGAACCGGCACGCCAAGCTCGAACAGCTCCTCGGCCACCGACGGCGCGCCATCTTCGTAAACCGACTTGGGGCCGCCCGACAGGATGATCCCGTTGGGAGCAAAGCCGCGGATTTCCGACATTGACATGTCAAAGGGGTGCAGCTCGCAATAGACATGCGCTTCACGCACCCGGCGGGCAATCAGCTGGGTATACTGGGAACCGAAATCCAGGATCAGGATCTTCTGGCTGTGGATATCGCTTGCCATTATTGATTACCGACCCTGTAGTTGGGAGCTTCCTTGGTGATGGTTACGTCATGCACGTGGGATTCCTTGAGTCCGGCGCCGGTGATGCGGATAAAGCGCCCCTTCTCCTGCATTTCCGCTATGGTGGCGCAGCCGGTGTACCCCATGCCCGAGCGCAGCCCCCCCATAAGCTGGTGGATATTGGCCGAAAGCGGTCCACGCAGCGGCACCATCCCCTCGATCCCCTCCGGGACCAGCTTGACGTCTTCACCCACATCCGACTGGAAGTAACGATCCTTGCTGCCGTCCTTCATCGCACCAATCGACCCCATGCCGCGGTAGCTCTTGTAGGTGCGCCCTTGGTAAAGGACGGTATCACCGGGCGACTCCTCGGTACCGGCAAACAGTGAGCCGATCATGATGCTGTCGGCACCGGCGGCAACCGCCTTGGGGAGATCACCCGAATACTTGATGCCTCCATCGGCAATTACCGGTACGCCGTACTTGTGGGCCACGCGGGAGCATTCGCGGATGGCTGTGATCTGCGGCACCCCGACACCGGCAACAACGCGTGTGGTACAGATCGAGCCGGGTCCGATACCGACCTTGATGCCGTCGGCACCGGCCTTGATCAGCGCTTCAGCCGCCTCTGCCGTAGCGATGTTGCCGGCAATGATCTCGCAGCCGGGAAAGGTCGATTTGGCCCGCTGAACCGCGTCGATCACCCCCTGGGAATGACCGTGGGCGGTATCAATAATGATCACATCGACTCCGGCCTTGATCAGCGCTTCCATACGCGCTTCCATTTCTGCCGTAGGACCAACGGCGGCGCCGGCGCGCAGACGTCCCAGACTGTCCTTGCATGCAAAGGGATATTTTTTGACCTTCTCGATATCCTTGATTGTGATCAGTCCCTTCAGAAAGCGCTCGTCATCCACCACCAGCAGCTTCTCCACACGGGTATGCTTGAGAAGTTCCTTGGCCTGTTCCAGCGTGGTTCCGACCGGCACCGTCACCAGGTTGCGCTTGGTCATCCGGGCAGAAATGGGCAGTTCGAAATCGGTCTCGAATCGCAGGTCGCGGTTGGTCAGAATACCGACCAGCTTGCCGTTGGCCTTGGTTACCGGCACTCCGGAGATACGGTAGCGCTGCATGATATCCAGCGCCTCGCTGATTTTCTGGTTGGGGCGCATGGTGATCGGGTCGACGATCATGCCGGACTCGCTCTTTTTTACCTTGTCCACTTCATAGGCCTGAGCCTCGATCGAGAGGTTCTTGTGAATAATGCCGAGCCCCCCCTCACGCGCCATGCAGATCGCGGTGCGAGCCTCGGTAACGGTATCCATCGCGGCGCTGACCAGCGGAATGTTCAGCGGTATGTTTCGGGAGATGCGCGTGGCCAGGTTTGCGTCACGTGGCAGGATCAGGGAGTGGGCGGGGATCAGAAGGACATCGTCAAAGGTAAGACCTTCGACCAGCTTGTCGTAGGGCATATTAGGACTCCTAGAGGATGATAATTTGAATGAAGTTAGTACAGTGTCACGGTCAAGTCAAGGCAAAAGGGGGTATACAAACGGCTGGGCCATTCATTGGTTCAATCGCCGTCGCCAATGATGTCGGCAAACGCCTCAAAGTAACCCGGATGGTAAAGCTTCTTCTCTCCGCGCATTATTCTGACCGCTTCAACCGGCGGGGAGGCAGGACGGTAAGGGCGGTCCATGGTCAGTGCGCAATAGGTATCGCAGATCGCACCGATCTGGGCGCTTTTCGGGATTTCATTCTCGTACAATTGGCGGGGATATCCGGTCCCGTTGTAGCGTTCGTGATGATCCAGCACCATCGAGAGGGAAACCGGATCAGACAAGCCGATCTGGTGCAGCATCTTATGACCGCTGCGCGGATGGTGCCTGACACGCAGATATTCCTGGGGGGTGAGTGTATCACGCTTTTCATGTATATCGTACGAGACATCCAGCATGCCGATATCGTGCAGCATGGCGCCGACACCGATCGGGACCAGTTCTTCGGGAGTCATGCCGAACAGTTTCCTGTGCATATACATGGCAAGTATGGCAACCTGGGCGCTGTGCTTGAAGAGGTATACCTCGTAATGGCTGAATTTTGAAAGCAGCTCCAGCAGATCGAGGCGATCGTCTATAAAGAATTCGTGCTGATCGAGGAAACTCCGGCATTTGGCGCAGATGCCCGGACGGGCCGGGTTTTTGAACACCTCGCCGATATCACTCATCATGATATGGCTGAGAACCAGGTTTTTGGAGGTACGGGAGATCTTTTCGTTACCGCAGATTTGCTTGAGGTTGCTTTCCACATAGAGCAGCACCTCATCGGAATTACAGCTGTCCACATAGACGAATTCCACGCCGCTTTGCCGCAAACGTTCAAGTCCGCTTTCCGAAAGGTCCGTTTCTCCATTTCGATATAGAGTATAATTCACTCCCTGTTTCACATAGAGATCAACAGCGGGAAAATATTCCGGCTCGATGGAATCAAGCACAATCGGTGAAAAATTTTTTGCCATGTAAATCAGCCTCTATCTACAGTCAGAGAGGCAGCACTCATCAGCCGCCCCTCCTGAACCAGTTTTTCGGTCCGTCGGATCATGCATGCACTCATCTCGGGATGAACTCTTCTCTTGAAGAAATGGAAGCCAGTGCCGCCACGATCAGCCTGGCGGCGTTTTCCAGGTCCGCCAGCGAAACCGTCTCAACCGGTGTGTGCATATAGCGGAGCGGAATCTTGACCAGCGCGGTGGCCACTCCGCCGCGCGATATCTGCATCACGTTGGCGTCGGTGCCGGTAGCACGGGGTGTGGCGGTATGCTGCACGGAGATTTTTTCCTTCTCAGCGGTTTTTGAGAGCAGCTCGAACAGATGCGGATTAATATTGGCGCCACGGGCCAGGATCGGACCCTTGCCGAGCGCGACTTCACCGTTGTGCTTTTTCTCCACGTCCGGCTGGTCCGTGGCAAAGTCCACCTCCACGCATATCCCCACATCCGGGTTGATCGTATAGCAGCTGGTGGTGCCGCCGCGCAGCCCGATCTCCTCCTGAACCGACGAGACCCCGTACAGGTCAACCGACAGTTTGCCGGCGGATGCTGCTACCAGGCGAAGCACTTCGGCCACCACGAAACAACCGGCCTTGTCGTCAAAACCGCGCGAGGCGACCCGGTCACCCTGCAGGCGGAGATCGGCGCTTTCAAATGTGACGGCATCCCCTACCCTCACCAGTTTTTGGGCCTCTTTTTTGTCCTGCGCGCCGATATCGATATATTGCGACTCCAGTTTGACCACAGTTTCACGGTCCTTGTTATCCATCAGGTGAATCGGCTTTTTCCCGATCACCCCGGGCAACGGACCGGCGGAGGTGTGGACATTGACCCGCTTGCCGGGTGTCAGATGGGCATCCACGCCTCCGACCGCGGCAAAATACAGGAAACCCTTGTCATCGATATATTTGACCTGCAGTCCGATCTCGTCGGTGTGACCGACGATCATCACCCGCGGCAGGTTCTTCCCCTTGCCGCTGATGCGACCGAAGACGTTGCCCATCACATCGGTGGTCAGCTCATCGCAAAAGGGTGTCACATAATCGCGGAAAATCCGTTGGGCAGGTTGTTCATAACCTGACGGACTGGGGGCATCGAGCAGTTTTTCGAGAAACTTCAGTGAATCCTTGCGCATTGTTGATATACCTCGTTAATGGAGTATTTAAGATCGTTCACCAGATTATACCTGAAATATCCGTTATCCCTCTTGATCATGATTTCTTTTTTATCAAGCGTCATATCCGTAGCGAGCCGAATCCTAACGCCGCGCCCGGCCAGACGCTCCAGGTTGGACCGTTTGTGCCCGGCAACATCCGACAGCCGCGAGGGATGGCAAAACACTTCAACCGAATCGCCTTCCGCCACATAATTGCCGACCAGATCACCGTACAGACCCGAACTAACCAGCTGCCCCAGCGACGGGTGCCAGCAGCCGGCCAGCACGGTGTCGGCATTGAGTCCTTCATCGGCCTGAAGCCCGATGCGGATCACCGGCAGAGCTGCCCGCAACGCTCGGTGCAGAAGCAGCTTGCAAAGCGTCACCCCCTGTTCCAGGCTCAAGGGAAAATACTCTCCGGCGCCATAACGCCGCGCCAGTTCGGTGCCACGAATGACGATCGTCGGATAGATCCGGACAAAATCGGCCCCGGCAGAGATGACCCGCTCCAGCGACATCAGTGACGAATGCGGCGTATCGCCGGGCAATCCCGGCATCAACTGGGCCCCGGCCAGCACCCCCTGCCGTTTGATGCAGCGGATGGCCGCCTCGGATGCGGCCGCCGTATGCCCGCGCCCGGATGCGTCCAGCACGACGTCATCCATCGACTGGACACCCAGTTCAATTGTGCGCACGCCATGATTTTTGAGCCACAAAACCCGTTCAGGATCAATACAGTCAGGGCGGGTAGAAAGCCGTACTGAGGAGATTTCGCCGCATGCCAACAACGGCTGCAACGGCGCCAGCAGATCGTCCTGAATCATTTCTGGGAGCGCGGTGAAACTGCCGCCGAAAAAAGCGACCTCAACCGGTCGCCCGCCCGCGCCGGACCGCCATGCGGCAATTTTGGAGAGAATCTCCACGTGGGCCGGCAGAGCGCCACCAGCACCGGATATGGTTCTCTGGTCGCAAAAGACACAGGTGTGCGGACAACCCTGATGGCTGATGAAAAAAGGGACCGTAACCGGCTTCACTCAACCGGTCCCATGGAGGCCCTGATGCTGCCCAGCGCCTGTGCCGCCGCGGCCTGCTGGGCAATCTTTTTGGATTTTCCCTGACCCTCACCGACACAGCGGCCGTCAAGCAAGACTTTGAAGTGAAACAATCGGTCATGCGGGGGACCGGATTCCCTGAAGAGGCTGTATTCAGGCATCGAGGCGCCCAGCACTGAAAGCAGCTCCTGCAGTTCGCTTTTTGAATCACGCCCAAGCGTCAACGATTGCGGTTCCGCCGCCAGATCGGCAAAAAGCCGTTCAATCAGCGAGCGGGCGACCTCCAGTCCGCCATCCAGGTAGAGCGCGGCCAGCAGCGATTCCAAAACATCCGCGAGGATCGAATCCTTGGTCCGCCCCGAGGATTGTTCCTCCCCACGTCCAAGCAACATGAACTCACCGATACCAAGCGTCCTGGCCCGATCAGCCAGCATATCCTGTCCCGCCAACCGGGAGCGGAGACGGGACAGGGCACCCTCGTCCCAATCAGGATGCCCGTGGTAGAGCAGCTCGGCCAACAGCATCCCCAATACGGCGTCCCCCAGAAATTCAAGCCGCTGGTAATCGTTACCGTTGATCCCGTCCGATTCATGCAGATGGGAAGTATGTGTAAGCGCGCGCAAAAGGAGGGTCCGGTCTTCGAACCGATGCCCCAGAACCGCTTCAAGTTGTTGTAAGTTCGAATTCAAAGGCTGTATCTCCGGAGCTAAACTATAGCGACACGGCCAGATTTTGGCAACTGAAAGTCATATCAGTGGAATTAGGTTGATAAATCGGGGGCGCTTGCATATAATTTCGCATTTAGATTTACGGTACGAACCGACCTATGGACTCTGGTGAATACGTTGGGCTATTTCATTACATTTGAAGGCGTGGAGGGATCGGGGAAAAGCACCCAGATCAGGTATTTGGCGAATAGTCTGATTTCCCGCAACCTGAGCACCACCCTGACCCGTGAGCCCGGCGGTTGTCCGATTGCCGACAAAATTCGCGCAATCCTGCTGGATGCCGACAACAGTGCCATGTCAGCGATGGCCGAACTGATGCTTTACGCCGCTGCCCGTGCCCAGCATGTCAACGAGGTAATAGCTCCGGCGCTGTCCGATAGTGGCATAGTGTTGTGCGACCGTTTTTGCGATGCAACAGTTGCCTATCAGAGCTATGGTCGCGGCCTCGACCGGTCGATCATCGACACCCTCAACAGTCATGCCTGCTCCGGAATCTCACCGGACCTGACAGTTCTGATCGACTGTGACCCACGGGTCGGCCTGGAAAGGGCCCGCCGCCGGATCGAACTTTCCAGCGGCCCACGGGAAGAACGTTTCGAGCTGGAAGCCATCGCCTTTCACCAACGTGTCCGCTCAGGCTATAACCAACTGGCCATTGATGAGCCGCAACGTTTTGTAATTGTTGATGGCGCCGGAACAGTTGAGGGAATTGCTTTAGAAATTTCAGCGGCGGTACTGGCGCGGATTCCGGAAGGCCTGCGTGCCATTAGCTGACATTCGTGGACACGAGCGGATTATCGAGGTTCTGCGGCGTTCCCTGCGAACCGGTAAAACAGCCCATTCATACCTGTTCGAAGGGATTCCCGGATGCGGTCGTAAAAAAACCGCATTGGCGCTGATCCAGGCTATTTTCTGCAAAGCTGGAGAGGATGATGCCTGCGGGGCCTGTCCGTCATGCCGCAAGGTAGCCTGCGGCAGCCATGCCGACATTCATACGGTCGAGCCTCTGCCGGACAAGCGCGACATAAGTATCGACCAGTTGCGGGAGATGCAACGGACCTTGTCACTGCGCCCCTACGAAGCGCCGCGCAAGGCCTGCATCATCGAACCGGCCGAGCGCATGAGCGTCAACGCGGCCAACTCACTGTTAAAGACATTGGAAGAACCCCCCGGAGATGCGCTGATCATCCTGCTGACTGAAAACGCGGGAATGCTGCTGCCGACCATCCGTTCCCGCTGTCAATTGATCCGCTTTGCGCCACTATCGCCCGAGCATTTGCTGACGCTGCTCGAACTAAACGGCATGGAGAGCGGTGCAGCCAGCCTCCTGGCTCCAATCTCCGGCGGCAGTATGCAGCGGGCGCTGGAACTGGACAACGAGTCGCTCGCCGTACGCCGCGACAACGTAATATCGCGGCTGGGCAAGATGGATATAAACCGGATAGCCACTGTGTTTGATGCCGCCGAAGCGCTGTCCGGCAACCGCGAAGAAACTCTGGAACTGCTCGATCTGCTGCTGTCGCTATATCGTGATGCGGTCCATCTGGCCGCCGGCAGCCATGAAATAGTAAACCGCACGGCAGGCGCAGCTATCGAAGCCATCGCTGCCCGCGGTTCACTGCCACGTATCATGGAACTCTTGGACGATATTTACCAGACCCGGAAGGACGTCCAGAGAAACGCCAACCCCAAATTGGCCCTGGACCATCTGTTCATGAACATTGCCGCCGACGCCTGAATTGTCGATTCAGGCGTCGGCACAAACGAAACCTTTGCACAAGTTCCGTTTCCGGCTTGTCCGGTTTATAAATAGAAGTTACTTCCTGCTCTTTTCCGGCAGAGAATTAATCCGTTAACGCACTTATCCTGTTTATCAGGGTTAGGAGGTTTTTTGTCACACATTGTAACCATTCAGTTTGCGAAAGCCGGCAAGATGTACGACTTTGAAGCGGGCTCCATCGAACTTTCCCAGGGTGATCACGTTATTGTAGAAACCGAGCGCGGTCTGGGCATCGGCCAGGTTGTGCGCCCTCCAAGCGCACAGGACGAAACCGCGCCGAACAACCTGGTTGCCATAAAGCGCAAGGCGACTGCGGATGACTTGGCAACACTGGAAGTTATCTCTCAAAAAGAAAAAGAATCTTTTGATTTTTGCGTCAAACGCATAATTGAACGCAACATGCCCATGAAACTTGTGCGGGTGGAATATCAGTTCGACTGCAGCAAGGCGGTCTTTTTCTTTACTGCTGATGGTCGTGTTGATTTCCGCGATCTGGTCAAAGATTTGGCCCACTCTTTCCACACCCGCATAGAAATGCGCCAGATCGGGGTTCGCGATGAAGCCAAGATGATCGGCGGTATAGGCATTTGCGGCCGTGAGCTGTGCTGTTGTTCCTGGCTGCGCGACTTCCAGCCGGTATCGGTCAAGATGGCCAAGGAGCAGAACCTGGCGCTCAATCCCAACAAGATTTCAGGCCAGTGCGGACGCCTCCTCTGTTGCCTGGATTACGAATACGATACCTACTGTTGCCTGCGTAAGAATTTCCCAAAAGCCGGAAAACGTGTAAGCATTGCCAACGCAACCGGAATTGTGGACAAGGTCAACATTCTCACCGGCAACATTACGCTTAAACTTGACGACAACAAAATCGTGGTTATCAGGCGCGAAGAGATTACCGGCGATGGAGCAGCTCCCGCATCCGCTCCCGAAGCAGCGCAGCGCACCGCTCCGCCGGCGCAGCCCCGTCCCCCCAAAAACCGTGAGCGGCGCTCCGAACAACGGCGCAAACCCGAAAAAAGCTCGCTGCAGTCCGTGTTGCAGACTGATACGGAGGAGACAGTTGCTGCTCAACAAACACCTCCGGCTGCACCCAAAAAAGCAGGTGCGGAACAACCGCCGGAAGCTGGCAAGGCAGGACAGCCACGCAGCAAAAAGCACCGGTCCCGAAAACACGGGCATCGCAAACCACAGGGCGGCACAACAGACGGCGGCACACCGGCGCCATCATCAGGAGCTTGACATGAAACCGACCTTCTACGTTACAACACCGATTTACTACGTAAACGATGTCCCGCATATCGGACACGCCTACACCACAGTTGCCGCCGATGTTCTGGCACGCTACAAACGGCTGATGGGTTACGATGTCTATTTCCTGACCGGCAGCGACGAGCATGGCCAGAAAGTCGAAAAGGCCGCTATTACCGCCGGGGAAACACCGCTTGAGCTGGCGGACCGGGTAGTGAAACGCTATCAGGCGCTCTGGGAACGGCTGGGAATTTCACACAGCGACTTTATCCGCACCACCCAGGAACGCCATAAAAAAGGTGTCAGTGAAATATTCAGCAACATTCTCGCCAAGGGAGACATATACCTTGGTGAATACGAGGACTGGTACTGCACCCCCTGCGAAACATTCTGGACGGAAACCCAGCTGATCGAGGGGCGCTGCCCCGACTGCAACCGGCCGGTTGAAAAACTCAAGGAGGAATCATACTTCTTCCGCATGAGCAAATACCAGGAGCAGTTGCTGGCCCACATCGAAGCACACCCAGATTTTATTCAACCCAAGAGCAAACGCAATGAAATCGTCTCATTCATCAAGGAGGGTCTGCGCGACCTTTCCGTTTCACGCACGACCTTTACCTGGGGCATTCCGGTGCCGGGCAACGACCGCCACATCATCTACGTCTGGTTCGACGCCCTGACCAACTACATCAGCGCCCTCGGCTACCCGGATGAATCCGGAAACTACAGCCGCTACTGGCCTGTAGACGTGCACCTGATCGGCAAGGACATCCTCCGTTTTCACGCCGTTTACTGGCCGACCTTCCTGATGGCGGCCGGCCTGCCGCTGCCTGAAAAGGTCTTTGCCCATGGCTGGTGGACCGTGGAAGGGCAAAAGATGAGCAAGAGCCTGCAGAACGTGGTCGAGCCAAACATGCTGATCGACAAATACGGCGTTGACGTGGTGCGCTACTTCCTGCTGCGCGAGGTTCCATTTGGCCTGGATGGCGATTTTTCACACACCGCGCTGATCCAGCGCATGAACTCGGACCTGGCCAATGACATCGGCAACCTGCTATCGCGCTCCACCGCGATGGCGGTAAAGTATTTTGAAGGCATCCTGCCGGAACCATCTGAAATGCTCGATATCGACCTGGCCTTGAAGACTAAAACCGAAGAAATGATTGCAATAGTTGATAAGTTCATCGATGAACTGGCTTTCAGCAAGGCGTTGCAGGCGATCTGGGACGTAATTTCAGCGGGAAACAAATACATCGACGACTCGGCACCCTGGACACTGGCCAAGGATCCGGCCAACAGGGGACGCCTGGCAACGGTCATGCACACGCTGCTCGAATCGCAGCGCATCACGCACTGCGTGCTCTCGGCCTTTTTGCCGACCACAGCCGGCAAAGCGCTGGCGTCTTTGGGATATGCAGAAGAAATTTCAAAAGAGAAATTGGTGTGGGGCGGCTTGAAGGAAGGTACCGTAATAACTAAAGTTGAGGCACTCTTTCCGAGGTATGAAGGGAAGGAATAATTTCGTAGGGGCGATCCTTGTGATCGCCCTTTGCACCTTTCAACAGGGCGAATACAAGATTCGCACCTACGGTTTATTGACAAGAGACAGGAAGAAGTCCTCCAGGTCCCTGCGTTTGGTTTCCACCAGCGCCACTTCGACCCCGGCTGCATTGACCTCACCCATAAAGGCATTGAACGCACTGCAAGAAACATAGAATTCGGATGTCGAGCCGGCTGTTCGAAGCGGCTCGATTCCGGCAAAATTGCGGCTAGCGCTATCCTGGAACCGCAGATGGACCAGATACCCTTCCACGCCGCTTCTCATGATGTTTTCAACCCGGTCTACCGCCACCAGACTCCCCTTGACGATTACCCCAACCCGGTCGCAGACCTTCTCCACATCATCAGTGATATGAGTGCTGAAGAAAACGCATTTGCCGCGCCTCTTCAGGTCCAGAATGATATCCTTGACCAGCGCCCGCCCGATCGGATCCAGTCCGCTCATCGGCTCGTCCAGGATATACACATCCGGATCATGAACCAGCGTCTGTGCCAGACCGACCCGTTGCACCATCCCCTTGCTGTAGCCGCGCATCGGCCGCTTGCGGGCCTCCCACAGGTCAAGCCGCTTCAAAACATCCTCTGTACGACGCTTAAGCAGTGACGATTCCATACTGAACTGGGAGCCGACGAAAGTTATGTACTCCTCGGCACTCAGGTAGTCGTAAAACGCCGGATTTTCGGGTAAAAAACCGACCTGGCGACGGGAGTCAGTTGTCGAAGAATCTTTGCCCATGATACTGGCTGTACCAGCAGTCGGCTTTAACAATCCCATGATCAGCTTGATGGTGGTACTTTTACCGGCACCATTCGGGCCGAGAAAACCGAAGACTTCACCCTTCTCAATCTGAAGATCCAGACTTTTCAGATTGTCCACCCGGGTCATTTTTTTACCTTTGAACTGTTTGCAAAGTCCGGTTGTTTCAATGGCCTTCATCGAGTTTCTCCCGCGTTTTGCTTAGCTGCCTTTTTTGCTCCTGCAAAGGCAAACTTGCTGGTGGTAGCAACCTTGCCGTCCGCTTCCAGGTAGAACTGGCCGCCGTAGGGATCAAGCGGTACAGTAGAAAGAAAACCACCCTGAGACAACTGCTCAACTGTTGTCGGCAAGTACCCTTTTGCCTCTTTAAAACGATCCCTTGCCATTTCTATTTTACGGACCTCTTTAAATGCAGATAGTCGAAGCTGATAGTTCCTCCTTACAGATTGATTTCTCTCACCTTTTTCCATTGTAGTAAGATAAGCTATGGCAAGTTCAGTCTGACCTGCTTCCTGCATATAGCGACCAGCAAGTAGTTTCGAAAGGTCAGACCCGGAAAGTTCACCGGCCCGTTTATAGTATGTAGCTGCTGCTGGATAGTCTCTCATGAAATAAGAACTGTTAAACCCGGCAAAAAACGGCAGCATCCAATCCCACGAGCGGTATTTCATGCCATAATCCAGAAGATCATTGGCAATCTTATATTGCTTAACCTCCCATGTTAAAAACGACTGTGCAAAATAATAGGCATCCATGTTGTATGGATCCAGTTTTACCGCACCATGAAGTATCCCAGACATCCCTCTATAATCAGGCGGCTGAACTATGACATTGGCCTGTTGTTTCTCGGCGATGCCTCCGAAGTACATGATAACCTTCATCACAAGAGAGGCTCCCACCAGCTCTTTGTGGTCGGCGCTAGCATAACGGAGGAAACTGGTACTGGGCAGATAGCCAAGCTTTTCCTCGATCGGCTTGAGCTTCATATAGTCCGAGAACGAACCAAGTACCACGCCATAGATCGTAAGAGAAACCAACAGTGCAACAACCGGTCTGGACACTGCGCTCATTTCATTTCCCTGCGCGCAAAAAGCAACGCTCCTACACTCATTACTATTCCGGTATAGGCCAGGAAATACACTCCGGTCAGTAGTAGGCCCTGCGTATTGAGCGGAATGGCATAGATCGCATGCACTTTCAGATCAAAACCGCCCAGGTTGGGAAGCAGATAGTAAAGCACCAGGGCGGCCTTACGGATAGCTGCAGAAACAGCCGCCTGTGCCGATGGGGTATGCAGATAGTCAAACACCTGCTGAGTAACAGTACCGGCCATAAAGATACTGATGGCACCGAATACAGGCAGGAAAAATGATGTGCTCACCGTGGCCAGTGTCATGGAAACCGCTACGACTATGATATATTTGAGTGCATCGAAAACTATTGATGTGATTATGGCAAACCATAGCAACGGCCGGGCAGGAGGGTATGTCAATGAAGCGATCTTGATAGATACAATTGCAGCACTTCCGAGAAAAAGAGCCGCAATAAGCATAAATATGGCTATACCAAGGAAGCGCCCTACCAGATACGTAGAGCGGCTCACCGGAAGGCTTAATACACTGAAGGTGTAACGCCGCTCAATATCCTTCCAGATCGAGGTTGCTCCAAGAAAGACCGCCAGAAGTAGCATTATGAATGAAATCAGCGATAGCGAAAGCGTAGTGGATAATTCGGTAACCTGCCGCATGGAAAGTGATGCTACGGATGGAATGAAAACAAAAAACAAAGACAGTGCCATTATTCCTTGGAATATACGGTCACGGAATATGCCTTTCAGGGTAATCCTAACTATTGACAACATAATGAATCTGCCTCCTATTTGACCAATAGCAACAAATCAGTACTCATAAATAATTAGATCCACACAGGTTATGCTTTGTCGCATTGACTGAGCCAGCTTAATGGTCGTTCAGTGTATATCAGACGGATACATATATCAAGCAGCCTTCTCGAAGCGTTAATTGAGAGGCAATTGCGAATTCTTCACTCTAAACAAACTGCTCATTCATATTTTCATCGCATCTTATTTATTCTGTTTATTATGATTAGCAATGTGCTTAGAATGTGCCATCTTAGAAAAGCATCCAGAATCAAGCAAAACATCAAGGTGGTTTTATGATAGCACCACAGAATAATCGAGCATCGATAAATGAGTTTTTACTGGAATTGCGTCGCGACATCATCATGATGGCGGCAAACTCGGCCCATGTTGCTGTCGCATTATCTTGTGTCGATATACTGGCGGCGTTATATGCAGATGTCCTCAACATTACACCATTAACGGTGGACGCTCCAGAACGTGACCGTTTCATACTATCCAAGGGGCACGGATGCATGGCACTCTATGCAGTTTTGGCTCGACTGGGTTTTATAGAACATACGTTGCTGAATACATATGGACACAATGGCTCTGTTCTTGCCGAGCATCCGCTGGCAGGCAAGCTCGGCGGAGTGGAATGTGCAACCGGATCCCTCGGACATGGACTCGCAATTGGCGCAGGCATGGCCAGTGGACTAAAGCTCCAGGGCATTTTAGCCAGGGTATTCGTCCTGCTTGGAGACGGGGAATGTAACGAGGGAAGCGTCTGGGAAGCTGCGGCGCTCTCTCGTGCAGGGAAGCTTGACAATCTGGTTGCGATTGTCGATGCAAATGGACTTCAAGCTTGTAGTACATTCGAGGATATTTCTCCAGGCATGGGACTAGCCGACTGCTGGAGAAGCTTTGGCTGGAAGGTTTTTGAAGTTGACGGCCACGACTACCAGATGCTTGTGAGTGTACTTGGATCTGCTGCAGAAACAGGCCTTCCAAGCGCTATACTGTGTCGAACCATAAAGGGGAAAGGGGTCAATTTCATGGAAGGTGATCTGGAGTGGCATTACCGCCAAGTCAGAGATAATGATCGTGACAAGGCTCTCAGGATGCTGAACGGTGCGTGATGCTTTTTTTTCAGAGCTTTACACCATTTTCCGGCATGATCGGAGAATCGTGTTCCTGACTGGTGATCTCGGCTACAAGCTATTTGACCAGCTAAAAGAACATGACCCGTCAAGAGTCATCAACTGCGGCATCAGGGAGGCCGGTATGATCGGCTATGCTGCCGGGTTGGCAAAGACGGGACTGTTGCCGTTTGTCTACTCGATCACACCATTTGTGACGCTACGCTGCCTTGAGCAGATCAAGATAGATCTCTGCTACAACCAGGCAAACGTTGTGATTGTTGGAGTCGGGGGGGGATTTGCATATGGGCCGAATGGGCCGACTCACCACGGAATTGATGACATTGGCGTTTTGAGCTGTCTGCCGCGGTTGACGATCTGGACTCCGTCTGATCCACATGAGGTACGGCTATGCGTTCGAGCGTCGACATCCCTTGAAAGCCCGGCTTATCTGCGCCTTGGGCGTAACAAAGAGCCTCACATCTTTGACTCGCAGAAAGATTCGCCGGACATTTCCCAACCAGCAATGGTTCGGGAAGGAAGTGATGGAGTAATCATTACTAGCGGCTTCATTCTTCATGAAGTCCTCAAGGCCGTCGACTTGCTCAATCAACATAACATTCACCCTGCTGTCGTTCGCATAACAACTCTCCGGCCGTTTCCGAAAGAGTACATCAGTCTGATGATCGCCAACAGCAAGCAAATCATGACCGTGGAGGAGCACGTTGCGACCGGGGGACTTGGTCAGGAAACAGCCAAGATCGTTGCCGAGACATGTACAGGAACCCGCTTCAGAATGCTGGCCATACCTTTGGAGTTCCCTGATGCCTGTTATGATCGAGAATCCCTGCTCGCCCGTTCCGGGCTTGATGCCGATTCAATTGCAGCAGCCTATCGGACGTTGGCCAACAAAGGCGAGGCAGCGTTTGGTGGCGGCTGAGAGTACAAAAACAAATCGAAGCCTCGGCAATCATCTGGAACCGTTTCAAGCTGCTGTTCTGGCCTTGTCAGTAACAGGTCTGTACTACTATTGTTATTTTTATTTGGCACCATGGATATGGTGCCAAAAGATTCCATTCCGGACGGAAAGCATCACACCTTGGATACGAATGTACACCTCGGAATGTGATGGAGTGGAAATTTACGCCCTCTATATATTGATGTTTATGAGCAGCTACTCCACAGTAGCCCTGTCTTGGCTAATGCGGAATTGTACAGAAAAACATACACAGAATTTCTTTTTAGCACTGTGTGTAGTTATCTCGTGCTTATTTTTTAAAAACATCGGCTTTACGCCTCCCATGAACACCCTTCAGAAGACTCCTCTCATAGAAATTATTTCGCTTTCATTATTCTTAGTGGCGGTTATTTTTTTTCTTGTTGCGTTTCTTTATTACTTACAACTGCGCTCCAGTCGGTGGTTAACGCCAGCAGTTGCCATTATACTGGCTCCAATCTGCTTTATAGCGACGTCGCCGATTTCTTGGGATGATTACACCTACATATTTGCCCCGGCACTGCAGTTGCTTAAAGGCACTGCCATCCATGACATTTACTTTCAGTATGATCTTTTGCCTTCTCTGCTTGCAACAATCTGGATGAAGCTTGACTTGAATCTAAACACCTTCCAGGTTCTTGGGCAGGCAGCCTATTATGTTGCAATACTGGGAACATACCTACTTTCATGGAAACTTTTCCAAAAAAAGGAACTCGCGTTGTTTCTAGTGATGGCCCTCATTCTTGGGCGTATCTATGCTAGTCCGCGGGATGTCGTATGCTACTTTCAGGTGACTCCACTACGAATTGATCTCTGGCTACCTCTGCTTGTGGGTATATATTTCCTAGGGCCGTATCACTGGTTGGTAGGTCTGATATGCGGGCTTTTGATACTACTGATCAAAAACTTCGGCATTATTTACAGCCTGGCATACATTCAGTTACTGATAACATTGTTTGCGGTCAGATATTTAGATAGAAATAGAAAAGTATCACTATGGCAAAGTATGCTGGATTATGGGAAACATTGCTGGCTGCCAGTCATGATTATAGCGTTGTTCGCTAGCGCGAGCCATATTCTGTTCATAAACAGCGAGTTTGGAAATTATTCCGGCTACTATCAAAAGCTAAGTATCGGCTTCTTACATATCTCACCAAATTCTTTTTACTGGTATGCCCCAGTATTGTTCAGCATGGTTATCGTCCTATTGCTCAAAACGAGACAGTCAGTTTCCCCAACCTACTTGGCAACCGGTTTGATGTTGACCTACTGTGCCATAGGCAACTCTATATATTTCTTTGGCAGAAGCCATGAGCACAACATTCTCAACATTTCAATAATATTGCTGTTCATTCTCTTCTTCCTGCTCGACCTTATCTCACGTTTTCTGGACGAAAGTGCTGAAAATGGTGTACTAATGCCTTTAATGCGCAGCAGCATTATTGTTGTAGCTGCAGTAATACTATCTGTGATGGTAGTTTTCTATACTGGGAATATTCTTGACAAAACAGGTACACAGTTCATAAACGCTCGAAAAGGGCAGCTAATCTATCCTCATAATTTTACTGAGAACCCTCTCTTATGCGATATAAACACTATTCGAAATGTGACACATAACAGCAGCAGAGTATATTTTGTCAGCGGTTTTGACTTTGACTGCTACTACTATGGTGGTTATAAGCCAACAGGGTACTGCAACCCGTTCAAGACGTGGATATTCTCCTCCGAACTCAATCGTTTCTTGCAAGATCTGCTTGACAACGGCTATTACTTGGTTTGCAGCACTGAAATGAACTTCCTGCTTGCTAGCCTGAGATACAATTACAATGCTTCAGTCGGAAGCGCTATTGTAGTTGCAATGCAGAACAACCAAATACCCAAGCTATGATATATCAGAGAACAAACCAACTCTTCTGAGAAAGCACCCAATGACCATTGCTCATAAAATAAAAAATCTCCAGGGACCGATACTTGTACTTGGCGGCAGCGGCTTTATAGGGGCAAACCTTGTGAGGGCGCTCCTGTCGCATAGAGATGACGTTTACGGGACCACAACCAATTTTGACGCCTGGCGGTTGGAAGATATTCCGGAACAGAACAAAGTAGTAGTGGATTTGCTCGTAGACTCAGACACGGAAAGCCTCCTTAGAAAGATCACCCCACGGACAGTTTTCAACTGTGTATCTTATGGCGGCTATTCATTTGAAACCGACTTTCGACTCATCTACCGTACTAACTTCAATCTGACCACTCGTCTGCTCCATCTGATGGAGAATCAGTCAATCGCCTGTTACGTCCACTCGGGTAGTTCCTCGGAATATGGTGACAACTGTTCAGCGCCGGATGAAACCGCACTGACCTCACCTAACAGCGACTATGCTGTCTCCAAGGTAGCCTGCGCAAACCTTATAAACTACTTTGGCCGAAAGAAAGGCTTTCCCTGTGCCAATCTGAGGCTCTATTCAGTATACGGCCCCCTTGAAGACTCATCACGACTGATTCCCACTATTATTCGCTACGGCACGGAAGGTCATTATCCGAAATTCGTCCACCCCGACATTTCCCGCGACTTTATCTATATCGACGATGTAGTTGAGGCGTTCGTGAGCACGGCACTCAATCTGAAGACAAGTGACTACGGAGAATCATTCAACATCGGCAGTGGACAGAAGACGACTATTGCAGATATCGCAATGATCGCACGAAAATTGTTCAGAATCGATCATGAGCCTGAGTTTTCTTCCATGCCCGACCGTAAATGGGATGTGAGTGACTGGTACGCCAATCCCGATAAAGCCGCCCGAAGCTTGGGTTGGCGGCCTCGGGTATCGTTAAGCGATGGACTTGTCAGCATGGTTGAGTGGTATCGCTACCTACCCGATCACGAAAAATACCATCTTTCGTCCAAACAGTTCCAACTTGACACCACACACAGCGTTTCAGCTATCGTTGCTTGCTATAAGGACAATCAGGCCATACCAGTCATGTACCAGCGACTAAAAGACACCTTTGTCAAGCTCAAGATCGATTACGAGATCATCTTTATCAACGACAACAGCCCGGATGACAGTGAAGAGATCATCCGAACCATCACACGACGGGACAAGCGAGTTACAGGAATATCACATTCCAGAAACTTCGGTTCTCAGGCGGCTTTTCGAAGCGGGATGGAGCTTGCTTCAAAGAATTCTTGCGTTCTTCTGGATGGCGACCTTCAGGACCCTCCAGAACTTATCGAACAGTTTGTGGCCAAGTGGCGCGAAGGTTACGACGTGGTCTATGGCTGCCGTGTCAAACGGGAAGCGACGCTTTTCATGCGGGTTGCGTACAAGCTCTTCTACCGTGTTTTCGATGCCTTTTCATATCTTACAATTCCTCACGATGCTGGTGATTTTTCGTTGATGGACAAAAAAGTCGTGCAGTGCCTGCTTCAATTTCCAGAGCGGGATCTATTTTTGCGTGGTATCCGTGCTTTTGTCGGCTTCCGGCAAACCGGGGTCAACTATGTCCGCCCGGAACGGATGTTCGGCGTGACCACCAACAACCTGATCAAGAACATCGACTGGGCAAAAAAGGGGATTCTCTCGTTTAGCAACACCCCACTCAACATCCTTAGTTTTGCCGGAACGATGCTTTTCATTATCTCAATCCTGCTTGGAATTGTACAAATTGTTAGCCGCCTCATTTTCCCCGAGCTTGCTCCCAGAGGCGTCACAACTCTGCTGCTGATCATCCTGTTTTTCGGATCAGTCAATCTCTTTGCTATTGGTATTGTAGGCGAATACATCGCAAAGATCTTTGAAGAGGTAAAGCAAAGGCCACTCTTTATTCGAAAACATTTAATAAGAGATGGTGAAACACGTAATTTTACGGTAGATCGGCACAACAGTTGACCGGGGAGAATAGAACCGTGGATATGATTTTTCGGCCATGCCCTTTATGCGGTTCCGCCGACACCCGTAAAATATTTGCCGAAGCTAACTTCGATATTTCCCGCCTTGACAGTTTTGCATTTGCCTCCCGCAAAACACCTGAATATATGCATTACCGGCTGATTGAATGCCCGGTTTGTGACCTGCTCTATGCAGACCCGCTACCATGTGAGGATTACCTGACGGAAGGCTATGGTGACGCTTCATATGACAGCGGTATTGAGGCGCAATGCGCTGCAGCAACATATGCAGATTTGCTTTCTCGCTTTATCTCTCAGTTGCCTGAACGGCTCGGTGCGCTGGATATCGGTGCGGGAGATGGTGCTTTTCTGGAATACCTGCAGATACATGGATTTTATCAGATTGTCGGAGTTGAACCGTCTCGAGCTCCAATAGCGGCAGCCCGAACAGACATCCGGCCACTCATAAGGGAAGGGAATTTCAAATGCGAAGATTATGTTTCGGAAAGTTTTAGTCTGGTGACCTGTTTCCAGACGCTTGAACATCTATATGACCCACTGGCAATGGCGCGCAGTGCATATCAACTTCTCAAGCCGGGAGGAGCGGCATTTATTGTCTGCCATAACCGACGAGCCCTACCCGCCCAGCTGCTTGGGCGTAAATCCCCCATCTACGACATCGAGCACCTCCAGCTTTTCTCACCGTCCAGCGCCCGCTTTCTTCTGGAACAGACCGGCTTCTCGAACATTATGCTCATGAATGTGGTTAACCGCTATCCAATCCGCTACTGGCTCAGGCTGTTGCCTCTCTCCTCTGCTGCAAAACGTTTACTAATCACGACCCTCGACCGGATTGGAATCGGAGGATGGTACCTTTCAATTCCTGTAGGCAATATAGGAGTTGTTGGTTTTAAGCCCAAAAAACTGACCGCAACTGCTTAATTATACGTTTACAATCTCTATCAGTAGGTAAATCTTGTTTTTTTGTCAATAATCATCTCGTAAACATAATATTTTTCAGGAGTATACCCAACTGCAAACGGTAGTGGACCTAGTAAATCCGAGTAAAAGCCTGCACCTGCCCCAATGTTCATGGTTGAAAGCATTTTTGCCACATCAAAAGCATACTCATTTTTGAACAGTGCCATATGTTTGTACAATAATTTTGTATTTGTATTATTCCCAGGAATAATAACCAGATCCCCTTTATTAAGAGACGGTTTTTCGTAGTCAAGCGCCTTAACTCCACCAGCACTTTCAATGTAATGCTGAAACCCCCAGTGACCTTCTAACCAGACGTTTCCGGGCCAGTCTCTTGTTTTTTCATGTATGGAATGCGCTGCGGTACGTGCGGAACCAGCCAGGCTATAATCAGCACTTGTCACAACCAATGCCACCAGTAATGATAAAACTAACGAAGCATACAAACCTCGCATACCATATACATCCAACTTGTTTGATTGCCTCAGATGCCGCATTACAAGAATTCCTGCAACCGGAGCAATCGGCAAAATACTGCGAGCATTGACTGACCAGTTTACAAAGACAGTGAACGCAAATGTTCCCAAGACCCAGAGGAATAACAACAGGGAATCTGAATCCCTGTTTCGCAATAAGTCAGAAGCCACAATAAAAATGAAACTCACTCCTGCGAAAACAAAGAACGGCAACTGAACTACAAAGGCCCAATTTATGCCATCGGTGCCGGCAATTGGATAATAATTCAATACATCGAATCGCATCAATATCATCAAGGCAGATATGATCGCAACCAATGTTATAAATATGAACAGTTTTTTTGTATACACAACAAAATATAGCCATTGGACTAAAATACAACCACCCAAAAAAGAAAGCCCGGTAACAATATTGGCTAATGTGTTTTTGTGTGATGTTTTTTGATTATAGATTGAAAAAGATTCTATGTAGCTGAGTTGCCTTAGCCCGTATTTAACATAGGTAATTTGATCAAATAATATTATGGCTGCAATCGGCAGTATCAAATACAATACCCATTCACCTGGTGTTTTTTTTTCATATATAGAATACGCTAACAATAGTGGCACCAAGCATATCCCTGAATATTTAGTTAATATGCAAAAAATTACAAGTACTGATGAGATTATTAAATAAACTCTTCTATCTTCAATTATTCCAAGTCGCCAAAAATAAATACTGAATACCCAGAATGCCAACATTAGTACATCACACATCACAGTTGTACTTGATAAAATGAAGACAGGTGTACACAAGACTGCTAATGCTGCAATCAAGGGTTTTGTACACAAGTCTTTAGCTAAAAGATATGTACCAAGAATCACGGTGAATGCAGGTAAAATAAAAGCCGTATGAAGTGATATCTCACTATATCCAAAAAGATAACCTACTAAAGCAATATAATATGCAACTAAAGGAGGATTTGTAATTACAGGAGGTGAAAATTGCATGTAATAGCCAAAATAATCAAATGGATTAGACTGAATATGTTTGGCCATTCCGATGAAGGTGGGGTCATCTATATGAAACGCTTTATTCAGGAATGGGACAAGGCAGAGAATACATGCAAACATCAATATACATATTGTTTTATTTATATTTATGTCTTTTTCATTGTATCTGATCATATTCACGCTATATCACAATATCTATTTTATTTTTATTGACAGCAACTCTTCTTGCCACTGTGAAGGTTTATCCAAAAACGCAATTGCAAAAATCTCAGTATCACCAACTTCAGAATAAACATATGGAAATCCGTTTGCCATAATCATTCTTATCAATGTTTTTTCAGTAAAGCCCGTTTTATGGGCAAAGAAATCTTTCCCACTACGTTCTATCTGACTTTGAAATCCATATATCACATCAAGAACCCTTATTGGACCACTAGGTGCTGTATAGAGAATATCCTCAATATCCATTTCATTTTCCACAACCGCCTTCATGACTTCAAGTAAATCGGGAACCCTTATGTATGCAAACCCCCCTCTTTTCAGTACTAGCCTGAAGCCCTTTAGTACTTTTACAACATCATGAGCATAATAATGTTCAAGATTATGTGAACAATAAACTGCATCATATTGACGTACTGGAAGTTTCCATAACTCGCGCGCATCGCACAAGACATCAGGATTACATAGCGGATCAATATCCAGCAGATCATGACGCCATCCCTGAAAACATTTAGGAATTTCAATTGCCTTATTATTTCCACCTACATTAAGCACTGACCGTGCAGACTCACTTGATTGAAGTGATAATGTCATACATATCTCCACATATTTTAAAGTTGCATCTGTTTTTTAAGTTTCTGCACAATTTTTGATGAATTGTCACCATACATATTTCCTGGCGGATATGCTTTTGCAGCTTGCTCGTACATTTGAATGGCTTTTGGCTTGTCACCTCTGGCGATATAAATCTGCCCCAAGCGATAGAAAATAAATGGATCATGAATTAGCAGATAAGACTGATTATATAAAGATATGATTTTATCCTGAATATTCCTGATACTGTTTGGATCCTTTGCCTGAAGAAGCTCGTTTTCCTGGAAATTGATATAAAACTTTAGCGCAGCAGCTGATTTGCCTTTCGTGGCGCTGAGCACCTTTTGCAAAAGTGCTTCTGCTTTTTCTTTGTTACCTTCTGTTGCCTCAATTCCAGCCATATTTATATCGTAGTTATCCATATATTTGTTGCTTGGTAAAGATGAGGCAATAAAGTACTGTTCCCGAGCAGATTTCAATTCTCCTGCACGTATAAAAGCCAGCATATAAAGCCCCCGAAGTTCTTTCTGACGAGGATTTTTCGAAACGGTATCAGCAATCAGCGCCATATTGGTCTGCCAGGTAATATTCCTTTGATAAGTGACAAAAGACATGACAATCAAAAAGGCATAAACAACAACATGTACTGACATCATTGTAGCATTACGTATATTTCGTTCCGCAATAAGTTGAGCCACAAATAGAGAGACCGATATACTCCAGAATGCTGATGCAATATATATGTATCTTTCAGCATAACCGGTCCAGGCTATTGTTCCGAATGCAAATGGAAAGGCTGGCAAAACACAACACATACCTGTAATTGCCAAAGCAGATATCGTGTTTCGCCTCAAGACAAGCCATAATGTCAACAAAAAAACAGCTATTCCGAGGAGATCATAGAGAGGGTTTATCTCCAGAATGAAAAAATTAAGCGGCAACGGCAAGAAGAACTTCTTAACATAATAACCAGCAGCACCTAGAAAAATCGAAATTGCATAGCTAGTATCTTGAAATATTAGATTAAGCGTATTGGAAATACGATCAATGTTGGATGAGAATGCAATTTTCCTGAACACAAAAAAAAGAGTGCCAGTTACAAGTCCTACCAGTGCCAGCAATATCGTAACGGCAAAATGCTCTCTGATAGTTACTTGAAGCGGCTTATTGCCAATATCCGTCCAGAGTGAATACAGCATAAAGCAACATCCCAAAAACAATACAGACCAGTACGAGCCAATATAAAGAACAATAATTACTGAAACAGAAAAAAAGAGTAAATATATAATTAATGGGTGGAATACCTTCCTAGTTGACAGGACAACCGGCTCAATAGTTCTTCGAGATACGTCACGCTGGGGAAGTACCAATAAAAATGGAACCGCCAGGATAAAACCAAACGCAACCTCTTTCGCTAAAAGTGATAACAGGAGAGCAGTACCAGAACAGAAAAGGTCCAGCTTTTTCCTTCTATCCAGATAACTAAACAAAAAAATGGTACTAACAAGAATGAAATTGCAAGCCATGATATCTGTTCTTCCAGATATCCAGTTTACAGATTCTGTTACTATCGGATGTATCGCAAAGACAAGTGCGGTTACAAACGGCAAAAGACTGTCAATTTTAAAAGCCAGGCGACCAGACAACCTTAAAGTAAGCAGATAGACGAGAAGAATATTTACAAGATGAAACAGGATGTTCTCAAGATGCATGAACGAACTGCTCATCATCCAGAGCTGTTTATCAATATATTGGCTGAGACCGAGAAGTGGCCTGTAATAACCACCACCGACAGATCGGGGCACAAATATATTCGATAAGCTAATAGTATCTGAATTCAAAATATCATTTACCATACCCAGATCATCAATAATGGATATTTCAGCAAATATGGCTGGATAATATATCAACAGGACCAATATGCAGAGTAGAAGAATCTGATAGGTTTTCTTTTCGGGAATAAATATGTGGGGCATGTAAATTTTGCGATACATGAAGGGGAACTTCATATGCTATTGACTGGTTTTGTTGCAACCATATTTAAACTGATATACCGTCCATTAATCAACATGATACTTGCATCTTTGAAAATATTGAAAGTTTCAACCCTGCATATATTTTCGAAACCAGTCATTTTCAATAACTGTTCCAGATATCTTTCGTTGTAGCCCGAATTGTGGTAGTCAAAAGGATTTGAATGGCCACCAAAAATTATTTGGGTAAGAAACTGCCACTGACCAACAGTTAGGTCACGGATCAGAAGGAGCTCTGCAAGGCAGTCAAGGTCTGGAACGCTCACCATCAGCCTGCCACCAGGCTCCAAAACCCGATACCATTCTGCAAGAGCTTTTAATACCTCATCAGCAAAGTCAAGATGTTCTAAAACATGAGATGCATATACCTCGTAAAACTCTCCTTCACCAAAATCAGAGAGGTCAGAAGCCTCGGCAATATGATCAACAATTGGTGAAGGTAATATATCCAGAATTTCCCATTCGCTATTCTTTTCCTGTCCACCAATATGGAGCCTTCTTTGCCTTTTGTCCATAAACCCCTCTTGTGAAGTTGTTGTGATTCTATAACGATTGTGTTTATCCAGCAACCTGTGTTCCTCAGCAATCACTTCAGCGTTTAAATTTGCCCAGCAATATTCACATTCTGGTATCTTCCCAAACATCTCTTCAGAGTCGAAATAATTTTCAGATAATTTTACTGCCAATGTAAGCGGATCTTTATCTTTATCAATCATCTTTACTGCATCAAACACACACGGCCCACAAACTGGAAACACCATATTCCCATAAATCATTGGTCCAGGACATATGCATGTACACGGTATTCTTGCAGGAAACTGTTTGTTGGCAAAATGCGTTTTTTTAACATAATTGACTTTACTATGCTTCAACTCCTTTACTGCTACACTTGAATAAGAACTAACCTCAATTCTTGTGATGTCACTCATAACAGCTATCGCATTTTGTAATGCAATACCGTTAGTTGTAATAACAATATCATTCACTGCATTTGATTTTCTCATCATAGCAACACCTTCCTTAAGGTGCCGCCAAAGTAACGGCTCACCGGGACCATGAAGGAAAAGGTCAACTGTATAATTAGACTTTTCAGTAATATTTAGAAAAAATTCTAGATCTTTCATGGATAGATGGTAATTAGGATTATATGCTCTCATTCCCTTATGGGCGCAGTGAGCGCAATCAAGCTGACATTCGGAGCAGACTTCCAGGGGAACACGAATTGGCATTTAGATATCTCCATTCCAAATCGTATTCAAGACAGCTTCAAATTTTCTTGCATATGATTTTGCTGAACAAAGAACTGAATCTTTCATTTTCATACGCAAACATGAACGTAAATGAGATAATGCGTCCAGTTTGCTTGCAATAGAAACAGCCTTTTCAAGGTATTCCTCAACTGAATTTGCCGTATTGCAACTCATGCCGACCGCAGCAAGCAGACTCTCCCCTACTCTGCAGGAATGACGGCCACCAGACAATGTTATGACAGGAACTCCCATCCACAGGGCCTCGCAGGTGGTCGTGGTACCATTGTAAGGAAAAGTGTCAAGAGCAACATCTATATTTCCATACTGTGCGAGATGAGTTTTAGTATCCGGATCAGAAGGTTTTATTATTAAGCGATCACCGGTAATTCCATATTTTTTGAATCGCTCCACTATTCTGTTAACAGTAGCATCATCTCGGAAATAATGATTTTTCAACAACAATTTTGAATTCGGAATATGATTCAAAAGTTGACACCATGCCTTGACCGTTCCTTCTTGAATTTTAGGCAGCATATTAAACGAACCAAAAGTAATGTATCCATTCGTCAAGGCAGGTAAGACTGAGATTTCTGGAGCATCTTCAGGTGGCTTGTAACAAAGAAAACAATCTGCAATTCTTACAAGTTGTTCACTATACAATTTGTCAGAAACTCCAAGTGGATCTGCAATTGCATCTGTAATGCGGTAATCCATAGAAGTAAGACCTGTAGTGTTTGGATAACCAAGCCAGGTAACCTGAACCGGCGCTAGCCTTCTAGTGAAAAGACCAAGCCTGATTGTCTCACCGGTGTGGCCTGCCAAATCAATAAGAACATCAGGCGCGACCTCACAAATCACACTTGCCGCTTCATCATCGGTCAATAATGAAATATCCCTCCAGCCATCCACAAGCGCTAACATCTTTTTTGTCATGTCATCATTTTTTTTAGTATCGCTCAGACAGTAGATTTCAAAGATGTTTCTGTCATGATTTTCCAAAAGCGGTAATAAAAAAAAGCCGACAGAATGGCGACGAAAATCGGGTGAAATATATGCAATCCGTATTCTTGAACGTGGTAGGCGTACAGGCAAATTCATTTTTTTTGCTGAGAAGTGATGTTTTTCCCATATCCTACTCTCTCGATAAATAGCTTGTTGAGAACTTGTTTCATTATAGTTCATGCATAAAAGCAGATTTGAATGGGCCTTCATATTTGATGGATCAAGTTTCAATGTATTACGATACGTTTTAATAGCGGCATCAAGTTTGCCCTGATAAGCCTGAATAGTGCCAAGAGTTGTTAGTACTGAAGAGTTGTCAGATTCAAGCTGAAGTGCTTTATAACAAATTGATTCAGCTTCCAGAAGATTTCCTGAATACATCGTTTTGCTTGCCTGCTCCGACATTGTTGACACTTGATATTTCCGCCATCCAGAGGTTTCAAGCACTGGCAGACAGAACCGACTATTATCACATGGGGGAGGATAATCAGACATCTGCAGTTGAGCTAATCCATCCCAAGGGATTCTTCTAACTCCCTCATACCCCATATATGCCGGAAGACCGTATTTCTGCTTAAAAACAGCCCAATTTTCGTAAACCCGTGCCCAACGTCTATCAAGTTTTTTCTGTTTTTCATAATTCGGAAGATAATCAAAATTTGCTTGGTGTTGATGCCAAGCAAAAGCACCAATAGCAAGCCTGGGACGAAATCCGGCCTGACGGGCACGCACACCCAAATCATGATCCACAAAGTACCCTAAAAACCTGCGATCCAGATATCCGACTTTTTCAAGTAGTTGGCGAGTAATAAGGAAGGCATCACCGGTCAAAAATGGATCATCAAACCAAACGCACTTATAGCGTTCTGATCGAGCCCTGGCATATGTGAATAAATCAATGAAATTGTTTAGTTCACCGCAGTCGTTGACATTGTGGGTAATAAGGCGATTATCCACAAAATTTGAACACCCTCTGACCAGACCGGAATCATTATATACATCTGAAACAAACAGCAATTCGTTTATATAGCTAGGAGAAACAAATATGTCATTTGATAGAAAAATAATTCTATTACCCGAAGCATGGGAGAGTATTGTATTGAGACTTCCGCTGTATTCAATGTTTTTAGGGAATCTGAAGAGTTTTGTATTTTTATGTAAATACAGCACAAGCTCAAATAATTTTCCTGTGTTGTCAGGTGATGCATCATCAACAAGAATTAACTCATAATCTCCGGTAACACTTGCCAGCAGAGAACGTAAAGCAATGAGAGTTGTATCCATATTTCCGTATGCAGCCATGCCAATAGTAATCGAAGAATCCAGTATTAAAGGTGGGAACTTTTTCCCCAGTTCCGGGTCAATAAGTAGCAATTCTGCAGGATCGGTCTTGTCCAGCTTTTCCCATGTCATTGACATATTTATTATCTCTTAATTCTAACTATAGTTTCTGAATTATATCAATCCCAGCACATTTGGCTGAGTAAATATGCCAAGCTTTGCGATAGGCATTCTCAAGAGTAATAGTAAATCTTTCCGCGTCCACAAATGGAGAAGCAGACAGCTGCTTCCTGAGATTTAAATGATAATCTGAAAGTCGCTTCATATCATTACAGAGTGTAACCGTGACATCCAGATATTCATCCACTGTTTCTGCCAAAAGCTCTTCAAGTCCAAGATGGCATAAGATACTAGCCCCTACACGTCCTGCGTGACAATTACCACGTAATGCAATCACCGGAACGCCCATGTAAAGGGTTTCAAAAGTAGTTGTGGTGCCATTGTAGGGAAACGGATCAAGTGCGATGTCTATCTGACGATACAATTCAAGATGATCAGTGAATGAATCAATTGCCGGAACGCACTTAACACGCTCCTCTTCAACTCCTCGCTTAACAAAATGCATTTTATAGTTCTTGGCAAAATCAGAGTCGATAAATGACTTATACTTCAGCAAAAGTCGGGAATCTGGAACTGCCAGGAGAATACGGCTCCAAAGGTCAATAACTTCAAGTGTGATTTTGGAGATATTGTTAAAACAACCGAAGGTGATATATTCATTGATATGTGACGGTGGTGGACCAAGACCCTTTGAATTTTCAGTAGGTTGATAGCAATGGAAGCCATACGGAAGACGAATCAGTCGTTCACTTTGACATTTTTCACTTGCAACTTCAGGGTCTGCGATTGCATCTGTAATACGATAATCCATTGTTGGTATACCAGTGGTATTGGGGTAGCCGAGCCAAGAAATTTGTATTGGTGCAGCTTTTCTGGCAAACAATGTCAATCGGTTTCCAGCTGTATGCCCCGCAAGGTCTACCAATACATCAACTTTATCGTTTGAAATGAGTTCAAACAGTTCTTGATCTGTGCATTCTGAAGTATTATGCCAAACATCAGCATACGACTCCAGCATCAAGGTTTGAATATCTGACTTCGTCCTGTCTGAATAGCAGATAACAACAAAATCATCCCGATTATGCATCTGGAGAATCGGCAATATAAAGTACCCGACTGGGTGCCTGCAAAAATCGGGAGACACATATCCGATTATCAGCTTACGATCAGGGAGTGGATCATTTTGGAATGTCAGTTTATGATTATCTGCTGGAACATGCAGTTCAGCCCACTTTTTTTGTTCGGCCGAAATAGCTGAAATAAAGGAACCATCCAGATACTGAAGTGAATATATTAAGCTGCTATGCAAGGCAGCATTCTGAGGATTTACTTCAAGTGCTCTATGCAAATCCTCCAATGCTTCATGTATCCTTGACTGGGCTGTCATAGTTCTGGCATGTACTGACAAGAGATCTGTATTGTCAGGAAAATATCCAAGCCCCTCAGATGCAACTCGCTCCGCATCAGTTACCAAGCCCATTTCACAGAAAAGCATACTCAGATTGATATATGCCGGAGCATATTCATGGTCATAAAACAATGCTTCTCTAAAATACAGTTCAGCATTATTAATATCCTCAAGCTGATGATACGCTGATCCGATATTGTTAGATATTATGGCTGATTCCTGTATATGTTCAGATGCTTGTTCATAGCACTCCAGAGCATGATATGGTTCTTTCAAAGCCAGCAGAGCATTGCCTTTTTCCAGATAGGCCTCTCCATATTCAGAGTTCAGCCTGATAGAGCTCTCAAAGCACTCTATGGCTTCATGGAAATACTTTTTCTTTTCAAATGTTAATCCAAGATTATAGTAAGCTTCTGCGAAAGATGAGTCAGCAGAAATTGCCAATTCAAATGCATTTTTTGCCTCATCAATTTCGCAAGTTTGCATCTTGATAATACCCAGGTTATTGTAAGCCATTGCAAAACCTGGATTCAAAGACACGGACTGTTCAAAAAGCCTGGTAGCTTTATCAAAGTTTCCAGCTTCCATCTGATCAATGCCATCATTGTACAGCATGGCTGCTCTCATATTTGCATCAACTATTATATTTTCCGCAGCATCATTATAAGATTTTGAGGTAGTTTCTTTCAAATCAGTGCTTTCTTTCTCAATTTGAAAATAGAGTTCCTCCAGATTTCTGGTAAATTTTGCCCCGTCACAGAGAGTCGATGCCATCATCCTAGCACGTAATTCAAACCGTATCTTTTTTAATTCTTCAAGCTTGAATGCAGTCTCTTTAGCTTTGGCAATAAATTGTTCCTGCGAGAATATTATCCACTCAGGCAAATCAATCGTTCTTAAAAAACTGGCTGTCTGACGACCAGCGGGTTTATTTCCCATAAGTGTCAAAATCGGAACCCCCATCCAAAGAGCCTCACATGATGTCATGCCGCCAGAAAACGGGAAGGGATCAAGTGCAATATCAATATCACCATATTCCTTTAACATATCTGCATGTGATGACTTTCCACGTAATATCAGCCGGTTATCACAAATATCATGACACCTGAAGCTCTTCAACAATCGGTCTCTTTCTTTCTTTCTTCCGAGGTTGGACCATTTTATAATCAATTTGGAATCCGGAATTGAAATAAGGACTTTACTCCACAATTCGATAACTGCAGGTGTCAGCTTGGCAATATTGTTGAATGAACCAAAAGTGATATAACCATTCTTAAGTACAGGCGGTTTAACTACTGGTGGAGCATATTCCGGAGGCGAATAACAAAAACGGCTTTCGGGAAGGCGAATAATCTTTTCAGAAAACCAATGTTCCTCATTCACCGAAATGGTTGTTTCATCAGAAATCAGATAATCTATTGCATTAACTCCTGTAGTATTGAAATAACCGAGCCATGACACCTGAATCGGTGCAGGTTTCATCGCAAATAATCGCAATCGATGCCCCTTTGTATGTCCAGCAAGATCAACAAGAATATCTATCCTATCCTCGATTATTCTAGCTGCAGCCTCAATATCGGTTAGTTTTGAAATGTCCCTCCAACAGGAAACATATCCCTGCATTTTCTCTGTCATGTCGTCCTGCTCACAAATTGTCGCATAGCAGTACAATTCAAATTTATTTCTGTCATACGATGCAAGAATTGGAAGCAGATGATACCCAACCGGATGATGTTTAAAGTCCCCAGAAACATAACCGATTCGCAGCTTATTCCCCTCCCAATCAGTGTTGGGGTTTAGGTGTGGAAAAATTTTAGAACTTGGCTGGATTCTTTCAATGCCGAATGTATGAATCTCATTCCACTTCAGGCTTTCCAAGAAAAGATCTTCCTGAGATATTTGAGCAATGTAGTTCATGGCAAACAGTAAGTTTGAGTGAGCATCACAATTCTTCGGATTCAGTTCCAAAGTTTTTTTGAAACAATTTACTGCCTCGGCGCTCCTCCCACTATCCAGCAGTGAAGCGCCCAACATCATCCAGGCTTCATCAAAATAAGGATTAATGGAAAGAGCCTTTCTGAAACATCGAGCAGACAGTTCAGAATTACCGCCAGTATCCCTGTTTGCTTTTCCAAGATTTTTCCAGGCTTCTGCATGGTTGGGTGCAATTTTAGTCGCTGTCCTGAATTCATCTTTGGCATCATCCCTGAAACCAATTTCAAAATAGGCAATTCCAAGATTGTTGTGAGCATCAGCATTGTCTGGATCATTAACCAGAACTGCCTCAAACATCTCCGCTGCTCCTAGAAAATCATTTAATTGGATACACAAAAGCCCCTTTGAAAAATCATCGGTAAACAAAGCTGATTTAAAGTCCTCATCTTCCTGTAATTTTACAATTTCATTTTCACCACAAAACACTAGAGGAACATTGAAATCACTTTCACTCCAACTGTGCCACATCCAACGAAATACCCTCTGCAGGTTATTTGTGAATTTACTCCCGTCACAAATAGGGGAACTGATCAAGCGGTGACGTAACCCAGTTCGCAGGGTTGAAAGTCTGTTCAGATCAACAGCAAGTTTGCATACAATAGCTACGTACTCCTCCTGCGTTGATGCCACTAGCTCACCCAATCCAGCGTTCATAAGATGACTTAAAGAATGTCTTGATGAAAACAGTTTGCCAGGTAAAGTAACTACAGGCACCCCCATCCAAAGTGATTCAAGCGTGGTAAGTCCACCACTATATGGAAATGTATCTAGCTGTATATCCACTTTACCGTAACTGGCAAGCATCTCATAGTGCGAGGCTGGACCTTCAAAAATCAATCTGTCATTAGTGATTCCAAAACGGGAAAACATCTGGGTGTATCGCTTAATCGCATCGCTGTCGGAAAACGATGCGTTTTTGAGAAATAACCTCGAGCCGTCTACCAGTTTCAATACTTCAGACCATAAAGCTATCGATTCATCGGATATTTTTGACGGTTTATTAAAACTGCCGAATGTGACATATCCGTTTTGGTCCACTGGTAGAGGACTTACTGCAGGGGAATCTTCAGGTGGCATATAGCAGATATAATCATCCGGCATCCTGATGATAGTTTCTGTAGAAAACGCATCTGAACCTTCCGGTGACTGAAAACGATCCGAAATAAGATAATTCATTGTGGAAAGGCCTGTGGTCCCCACATATCCGGCCCATGTCACCTGAACCGGTGCCGGTTTCATAGCAAAGACTCTCAATCTATTGCCATTTGTATGACCTGCGAGATCAACCAGAATATTTATATTATCCCTGAATACAATTTCAGAAACCTCTTCATCATCAATTTCATGGATATCACGGAAGACATCGACTGACTCGCAGATACGTTTAGTTATATGGTCTTCAGAAATAACATCTGAATAGCAGAATATCTCAAAGCTGTTTCTGTCATGCAGCATCATGAAAGATTGAATAAAAAAGCCTACTGGATGTGATCTGAAATCAGGAGAGATAAAACCTATGCGGAGCAAAGAACTACCAACGAGTTTTTCTGGAATATGAGAATACTTCTCTAATCTACCGTGCCTAATATCCCAATTGCGGCTTTCTTCAAAAACCTCATGTATTGTGGTTTGATAAATAGAATGCAAAAGAAATAATATATTACTTCGGACCTGATGATAGTTCGGGTCTAATTCAAGCGCTTTCCTGAATGCAGCCAGAGAATCATTAAAATTGCCCAACTTCATGTAAGCGCTTCCAAGGTTATTATAGATTTCCGGACAATCAAATATATTTTCAAGTGCCTTATTACAAATTGCAATCGCCTCTCCAAGCTTTCCAACAGATAAATATAGGTTTGACAAGCTTATAAATGGTGCGGCAAAATCAGGCGAGGTAGCGATGGCATGATCAAATAAACGGATTGCTTCTTCAAGATTTCCAGTTTTGTTATACACAAGCCCCATATTGAAATATGCCTCAACATATCCTGGCTTTAGATCCAACGCCTTTATGTAACATTTAATTGCAGAATCGAAATCCCCATTATCTGAGTGGATGTTTCCCTGATCATTAAATGTAATGTGATCACCTGACAATTGTTTTTCAATAATCTTTACAGGCTGTTCAATAGCACCGATATCAAGTGCTTCAGATTTTACTACTGAACCGTTTTTTTCCCATATTTTTCTAAAAACCTCCTGTATATTTTTAGTAAAAGTAATTCCATCACATAAAGGAGAATCTGCCATTTTTTGGCGAAGAGTTGTTCGCAAAACTGAAAGTCTTTCAAGGTCTCCAGCCAGTTGACAAGCAATTGCAACGTACTCTTCCCTAGAAGAGGCAACGTATTCATCCAAACCTACATTCATCAGGTGGGAAAGTGAGTGTCGAGAAGAAAACAAATTACCTGACAAGGTTATAACTGGAACTCCCATCCAAAGAGACTCAAGAGTTGTAAGTCCGCCGCAGTAAGGAAATGTATCCAGTTGGATATCAACATGTGAATATCGGTCCAACATTTCTGCAGGCGAACTCAGTCCTTCAGTTATTATTAATTCAGCAGAAATACCGCGAGATTTGAAAAACTCCAGATAACGTTTCACAGTAAATGGATCATCAAAAGATGGATTTTTGATGAAGAGGCGAGACCCTTCAACCTTATTCAGAATCTCTACCCACACGCAGAGAACCTCAGTTGACACCTTAGCCAAATTATTAAATACACCGAATGTTAAATAACCGTTTGATAAAGCGGGCAATGATGAAACTTCATGAGCATATTGCGGCGGACAGTAGCTTATGTAATCATCAGGCATACGGATTATTTGCTCGCTGGAATATTCTTCTGCATCTGGTGGTGACTGAAAACGATCAGAAATAAGGTAATCAATTGCCGATAAACCGGTCGTTCCAGCGTAACCGGCCCAAGTCACCTGAATTGGAGCCGGCTTCATTGCAAAAACCCTAAGTCTATTACCTACGGTATGTCCCGCCAAATCGACTAAAATGTCTATGTGATCTTCACGTATAACTTCATTTAATACATAATCATCCGTATCAATCACAGTTTTCCAACTATCTGATGCATTACGCAGTATTTGTGTAAAATCATCCTCGTAAACCGCATCAGAGTAACAGATAATTTCAAATTCATCACGATTATGAAACTCAAAAAACGACTGAATAAAATATGCCACTGGATGACGACGAAAATCTGGAGAGATAAAACCTATTCTAATTATTTTATCTTGTGAATATTGGCAATTACCTCTACTCCAAAGATTGCTGAAGCATTCCGCATTCAACGAGTTCCAATTCAGGCTCATTTGAAAAATATCTTCCGGAGTGGTTTCTGGTAAATAATGCATAAGCATAATTAAACTGGAATGAGCTTTATGCAATGCCGGATCAAATTTAATAGCTGTTTTGTATGCTTCAACAGCCTCATAGATTTGGCCTGATTTTTCCAACGCACAGCCAAGATTTACATAGCCAAGAGCAAAATCAGGCTTCAATTTAACAGCACGATCAGAATGTGTTATAGCTTTCTTTATATGCTTTAACTCAGTGTAGAGATAACCAAGATTGGTTTGTAGTTCAACACAATCCGGCTCTATCTTGCAGGCATTAAGATAAAATATTTCAGCAGTTTTAAAATCTCTTTTGCTTAATGCAAGATTACCTAGCACTAACAACACACCTGCATTATCAGGCGACAACTGTCTTGCACGGTGTAATAGCTTTTCCGCTTGATCGAATTGCTTGGCATCAATCTGAAGCTGCCCAAGATTGAAGATGGCATCGAAATGTTCGGGAGCGGCCGCAACAAGCCTTTGATATGCATTGATCGCTTTTTCGCGTTCTCCTGCCTTGGAAAGTATTATGGCCATCAAAAGCAGGGAATTCTGGTCATCCGGTTTCAGACATAAGATTCTACGATAACAGTTGGATGCCTCCAGATAACATTTCTGCTCATTCAGCATCTTTCCCAGGCTTTGTAATGCTTCGATATAATCAGGTTTGAGTACTAGGGCGTTACGCACCAACTCGAGCCCATTTTCAATATTTCCTATACGGTAACGAACTACCCCAAGAGCATGAAGTGCCCGAGGATAACCATTAAAATCTGCAAGAAGAGCTTCATAACAAGCTTCTGCCTCTTTAAGTTTTCCCAACACAACAAGTTGTGCAGCTTCATTGCAACGATTTTCAAGCTCGAACTCATTTTCGTATAAAGCAACTATTGTCGGTTTCCGTAAATTGGTTTGCGAGAACGTTGCTTGGTTCGAGTGATTGTATTTTTGCCAGACTGTGCGAAACATATCTTCAAAAGAATCTACAAACCGGGCAGCATCACAAAGCACTGAGGAAACAAGCAACTCTCTTAAACCAGCGTGATATGTAGAAAGCCGCTGAATGTCTCTACTAAGAACAATAGTTATCGACAAATAATCTTCAAGCGTCTCAGCAATGAGCTCAGCCAGCCCAAGATTGTTGAGAATACTGGCACCCACCCTGCCAGCATGACAGTTGCCCCGTAATGAAATTACAGGCACCCCCATAAACAAAGCTTCAAAAGTTGTTGTGGTTCCGTTGTAAGGAAAAGTATCAAGAGCAATATCAATTTCATTGTAGGTTGCAAGATGGTCATTAAAAGACACTTTGGTTGGAATGCATATAATCCTGTCAGAGGTAACACCATTAGATCCAAAGCATGCAGAAAAGTTGGCGGCGAAATCAGGGTCACGGAATGATTGCGACTTCAGCAGAAAGCGTGAATTTGGAACTGCCATGAGTATAGCGATCCAGCAGTTAATAATCTCAGATGTAATTTTAGGTAGTTGATTAAAGCATCCGAAAGTAATAAATCCGTTACGAATAATTGGTGGTGGAGAAAAATCCGGTGGATCAATTGGAGGCTGATAACAGAGAAAACAATTTGATAAACGGATCAGTTGTTCAGAATAATTTGCCTCACTAGCCCCCACTGGATCTGCATCAGCATCCGTTATTCGAAAGTCCATTGCTGATATTCCAGTCGTATTGGGATAACCAAGCCAGGTCATCTGTACTGGAGCAGGTCTCATAGAAAATAAAATAAGCCGATTTCCGGCTGTGTGACCAGAAAGGTCAACCAGAACGTCAATGGCGTCATCATGTATCATCTGCCAAGCAATCCTGTCAGGCATTCCTTCAATCACCCGCCATATATCAACCAGCGAGATGATTTGTTTTGTAATTTCATCAGAACAATTACTGTTACTATAACAAAACAGTTCAAATTGTTCGTGATCATAGTTAGAAAAGAAAGGAATAACAAAAAAACCTACCGGATGTTTTCTGAAATCAGCAGATACGAAACCAATCCTGATTTTACCTGATTTTATTGAATTGATTTTTTTGTTGGAAAGCTGTTGACATGGTAGTCTTGCATGTAAATCGGACCAGCGAAGTGATTCCTTCAAGACGTCGTCATAGCAATACTCTGACAAATACTGCATGTTCATCAAAATATTACTATGGATTTCTGAAAAGCATGGATCAGAGGCCAGTGCCTTCCTGAAACAATCTATTGCTTCCCTTACCCGCCCTGTTTCCTTGTAAACACCCCCCAGGTTCGTTAATGCGACAGGATAATTTGTGGTTAATTCAATTGCCCTGGAAATATAACGAATTGCCGATTCCGAATCAGCCAGCCAATGACAAACGACCCCCATTCCATGAAGCGCCCTTGGATTATCAGACTGATCCGACAGTATGTCCTCATATATACTTCTCGACTGCTCATATTCACCTCGTGTGAAATACTTTTGGGCCTTAAGAAATTGACCATCAAGGTGGGGCGGAGATACAGGGTGCGCATGACTGTAAGCTTGCCAGGCAGTACGAAATACTTCTTCAATAGAATCTGCAAAACGAGCGGAATCACAGAGAGCAGAAGAAACAAGCAGATTCCTAAGTTCTAGATGGTATGTTGAAAGACGTTTGACGTCAGAACTAAGAGAAACAGATAAAGCCAGATAATCATCAACTGTCTCCGCGATCAGTTCAGTCGCCCCCAGATTTGTTAGAATGCTGGATCCCACCCTTGCAGCGTGACGATTACCCCTTAAAGTAATAACAGGTACGCCCATAAAAAGGGCCTCAAAGGTTGTGGTTGTTCCGTTGTAAGGGAAGGGATCCAAAGCAATATCGATATGGTTGTAGGTTGCAAGATGGTCTGAGAAGGATTCCTTTGCCGGAACACACATAATACGTTCAGTTGCTATTCCGTGAGCTTCAAAGCACGCAGTAAAGTTTTTGGCTAGAACTGGATCACAGAATGATTGCGATTTCAACAATAGTCGGGAAAAGGGCACTGACAAAAGTATATTGCTCCAAATGGCTATGACTTCTGGCGTGATCTTGGCCGGATAATTAAAACATCCAAAGGTAACAAACCCATTGATAAGTAATGGCGTTGACGCAACGTCAGGAGGATTCTTTGGCGGCTGATAGCATAGAAAACAATCCGGAAGCCGCATCAGCCGTTCAGAGTGTTGTTCATCGCTAAACCCTTCAGGATCGGCAACAGCGTCAGTAATTCTATAGTCCATCGCTGATATGCCAGTAGTATTCGGATAGCCGAGCCAAGTTATTTGTATCGGGGCGGCTCGATGAGCAAATATTCCCAACCGGTTATCTGCCGTATGCCCGGACAGGTCAATTAGAATATCGATCCGGTCATCACGTATTCTTGCTATCGCCTCTTCATCCGAAAACGAGCGGATATCATGCCAGTAATCAGCATATCCTTTTAATTGCTCCGTTACATTGTCTGGCGTTAGTACATTTGAGTAACAGTGGATTTCAAAACGGTTATGATTATGAGCTGCTAAAAGCGGCTCAAAGAAAAAGGCCACAACATGCTTTCTGAAATCAGGGGAGATGTAGCCAATCCGGAGTTTCCCTGGCTGACGGGCAGGAAAAACATTCGAGTCTGTCTTTAATGTAAGTTTTCTTTCCCATATACGACTTTGATAAAGGATTTCATCCTGAGAAAAATACGTCGAAAAATTCATGGCATACAGCATGTTTGAAAATACTGGCAGACCTCCGCCAACTTTTACCGCTGACTTATACCAGTCTACTGCCTCAGTAGCCTTGCCAGATGCTCTCTTTAGCACTGCCATCACCTGCATACAGTCGGCAGACGTTGGCAACAGTTTAAGAGCTTTTTGAGCATATTCTTCTGCTGCAACATAATTCGAACTGATCTCATAACTCATTGAAAGACCTAATAGAGCTTCTCCACAGTCTGACTGTATAGCTAAAGCGCTGTGGAATGCATTAACAGCTTCTTCAATACGAAAAAGCATCCTTAGTGCTTTTCCCATTGCCACATAAATCTTTGCATCCGGTGAATATTCGATTGCTTTCTGATAGAACGAAACAGCTTCTTCAAACTTTTGCTTTTGGCAGCAGAGATTTCCAAGCCCCAGACAGACAACAGAAGAATCCGGTTTTAACGCCATGGCTTTCTGGTAGCACTCCTCAGCTTCGACAAAGCGTCCCAGTTCATTCAGCATTTTTCTTAAATTGAAAAATGCATCAAGATAATCCGGTTTAAGTTGTATTGCTTGCTGCACCAACCTGACAGCCTCTTCTGTATCTTTTCTGCCTCTGTACATGACAACACCAAGTCCATGAAGTGACCGGTGATGATTAGGAATTCGTGAGATGATATCACGATAAATTGCTTCCGCCTGAATAAAATCACCTTTATCCACGCACATAGAAGCTTTTCGGCACATTTCATTAACCGTTAATTCATCATATAAAACAAGTTTTTTAGTCATATAGTTGTTCAGTTTAAAGGCAAAAAAAGATGTGGTAAAAGAGAATAATCTCAAAAAAAAAGCCTGACAGATGTCAGGCTTACTATACATCTTATTATACCAACAATATTAGAGGGAAGTCCATCCGGAATAATCAACAGTTGCATTAGCAGGTGTAGTAGCAACTGCACCGATAGCTGCAGCAGACCAGTACATTTTTGGATCAGTATTGTTAGTACCCATCTGGCGGTCACCAGACGAGTGTTTTGATTGAGCCGAATAATTTGTAGAAGTTGAAGTGACACCAATATTCACTTTATTTGATGGGGAAAATGTACCACCACCAATAACCGTCGTACCAGTAATACTGGTGCTTGCATAGGCTGAACCTGCAGCCATCATCAGAGCGGCAACAAAACATATTTTTATTAAAGTCTTATTCATTTTAATAGCTCCTTTCAATTAAATTGAGAAACAATAATCTAGAGTGTCGGATAGACCTGATTATCAGCAAAAGATGATTCCATCTGGGTCTTGAAGTTGCGAAGATCCGAAGTTCCTGCCGAGTTAAAACCTTTGATGCGGTATGCCGAGAACTGCGGAATAGCAACAGCAGCCAAGATGCCGATAATCGCAACAACGATCAGCAGCTCAATCAAAGTAAAACCTTTTCTGTTTCTGATTTTGTTAAGCATGTCATTCTCCTTTCTTTGTTTTGTGCTCATAATTGAGCAATAAGTAAAATGTTCTACATATACTGCAATTTTCAAACCAGTCTTCCGGCTATTTAATTTCAGCTGTTTACAAACATCCATTTGCGATATCGTTAAACCTTAAACAAAAAAAACCAAATATAGTCACCAGGACTGCCAAAAATCGTCACCCAGACTCAAAATACAGGATATGATTGCTGTTCGGCAAAAGCAGCTTCCATCTGAGACTTGAAGTTTCTTAAATCCGAGTTCGCTGCTGAGTTATAGCCTCGTAATGTATAGTCGCGAAAAATAGGGATGCTAACTGAGGCCAATATCCCTATTATTGCCACCACGATCAACAATTCGATCAGAGTAAAGCCGGCAATTTTATGTCGAACTGCTTTCATAGTTCTCCCCCACGATTCCCGCAAAGCGTTGCAGCTACCGTGCCATTACAACCGGGCACACCACATCTTGCATCTAATTCCATTAAGCCTTCAAGATGGCATTAATCCATGGCCAATTCGAGAGGCTCTTCATGCTCGGTTTATCTGATGCCATTTGATTTAAGCCGTGCTATGCCTGTTCAGTTGCGGCATCCAATGAATCGAATACACGATTTCGTCGTAGTACGTTCCAGATCTGTTCGGCTGGGTTCAGTTCCGGTGAATATGGCGGTAGCAGTACAAGAGAAACGTTTTCAGGGATTTTGAGATCCTTGCTTTTATGTGAGGATGCCCCATCCAGCACCATAACAATGAAGTCATCAGGATGCGATTCACTGATCTGCTTCAGAAAACAGCTCATGTTTTCTGTGTTCATCTTTTCGCAGGTCATGTAATCAAGGCTGCCATCCCAAGGGCTTATGGCGGCGTACTCATACCGATATTCACGGATCAGAGCTAAATTCACAACTGGTCGGTGTGGTGCAGGAGCCCAACAAGCACGGGGATCGCTCATCCGCCCAAAGCGTGCCTCATCCTGAAACATTAATCGGACTGGAAGGCCGTCCTTGTTTTTCAGGCAGGCGGCATCCACAATTTCGGGGAGTTTTTTTTGAACTCCTCCTGAGCGACCGGGTCACTTTTAGGATGTTTCGTGTCTGGCTGAACCTTGCGCCAACCATGTCGCGACAGTAGCCGATATGTTGTTGAAGTAGGAGTTGCGTGACCCAAACGTTCTACCAGTGCAGCGTGTATGGGCGGGACAGAGAGAACTTGTCCTGCTGTCGCTGAATCAGCCCATTGAGACAGGAATTCACGTTCTTGTTCAATGGTCATTATGCAGTTTCGACGACCTCCCCAGGTTTTACGAGAAGTGCCATCTTGACTGCGAATATTGCGTCGATTGCGAAAAACCGTTCTTTTGCTTGTTCCAAGAATGTCCGCCGCTTTGTCAGAGTCGAGACCAAGCTCAGCTATTAACAATACTGATAAAGCCTTGCGCAGTTCAGATGCTGACTTTGCTTGTTCCCTAAGAAGACGTGCTTGAGCAACTTCGATATCGCTGATACAAACTGTGCTCGCCATGGCTCACCTCCATGCCGAGAGTATAAATTAATGACAACTTGAATGCAACTTTGAATAAGCAGCTCACTCTTCCCCGACATCCAGCCCAAACTTCGCCAAACGATACCTGAATGACCGGAAAGACATCCCCAGCAGTTCCCCGGCCTTTTTCTTGGCTCCCCCGGTTTTTTCCAGCGCCTTGAGCAGATATTTTTTCTCCAACTCCTCCAGCAGCGGCTCAAGCAGCATGCCCTCTTCCGGAATTTCTATATCGGCAGTGAGACAGGCCGTTCTAGCGACCAGCATCTGCTTTGGAAGATTGTTTTCCGAAATCAGCTGCGGATCCAGAATGAGACTGCGCTCAATGCAGTTTTCAAGTTCGCGGATATTCCCTGGGAACTGGTAGTTCATCAGCGCCTTGAGTGCGGTTGGCGCTACGGTCGCCGGAGCAGCCTGCCCGCCGGCATGGTACTTCCGGCAAAAGTGTTCCACCAGGAGCGGAATATCCTCGATCCGCTCCCGCAGCGGCGGCATCAGCAACTGCACCACGTTGATGCGGTAGAACAGGTCTTCCCGGAACGAATTTTCACGCACCTGGGACTCCAGGTCCCGATTGGAAGCACAGATAATGCGGACATCGGTCTTGCGGGTCTGGGTACACCCCACCCGCTTGAACTCACGCTCCTGCAACACCCGTAACAGTTTGGTCTGCAACAGCAGTGGCAACTCTCCGATTTCGTCCAACAGCAGCGTACCCCCTTCGGCTTGTTCGAACAGACCGGGGCGATCAACGACTGCCCCGGTGAACGAGCCCTTCTTGTGTCCGAACAGCTCGCTTTCGATCAGGTTTTCCGGTATGGCGCCGCAGTTGACGGCGACAAACGGTTTTGACTTCCTGGGGCTGCAGGTGTGTACCGAGCGGGCAACCAGCTCCTTGCCGGTTCCGCTTTCCCCCAGCACCAGTACGCTACTCTGGCTGTTGGCAACCTTCTGGATCATTTCAAACAGCTCGCGCATTTTGGGGCTTTTGCCGATAATGCCGCAGAAACTGTCCCGCTCCTGAACATTCTTCTTGAGCAGGACATTTTCACGCTTCAAGCCCTGTTTTTCGAGGGCGTTCTTTACCAGCTGCTTGATTTCCTCGATTTTGAACGGCTTGGAAATATAATCGTATGCGCCAAGCTTCATGGCCTCCACCGCCTGCTCCGCGGCGGAAAAGGCGGTAATCATCAGCACAGCGGTTTCCGGTGAGACCTGCTTGATACGTGACAGCAGCTCAATGCCTCCCAGGCCCGGCATCTGCACATCGGATAGCACCAGATCGAACAGAGCCGTTTCCATCTGGCGTAGCGCATCCTCGGCACAGCCGGCCACATCCACCTGGTACCCTTCCCGCTCCAGCAGAATCGAGAGGAACTCCCGCATGCTTAATTCGTCATCAACAACCAAAATCCTGATCGACATACTCTACTCTCCATCCCTGTAACTTATGATCAGGGCAGCTCTTTATCCTACCCGGCGTAACCCGTCCGCAACCTTTATATTGACAGCTCTCCAGGCCGGAAACATCCCGGCGACCAATCCTACAATCAGGCAGAAAGACAAATCCATGTACAGGGTCGAACTCTCAACCTGGAATATCGGGAAAAACTGATCCATCACATCTCCAAACTTTCGCGCCACCGGAAAAGTCAACAGTATTCCGACAATCCCTCCGGTAACGCTGATAAACAGCGATTCTCCGAAGATCATGCCTGCGACGTGGTACCAGCGAAAGCCCATCGCCTTGAAAATGGCGTATTCTCCGATCCTCTCACGGGCCGTCATGGCCATGGTATTGGCAACAACCACCATGATGATGATGATAACAACGAAGGAAACGATGCGTATGGCAACAACTATGGCCTCGGTCATCGATACGAAACTGAGCTGAAAAGCCTTTTCCGTTTCGGTCAGGGTTTCGGCCAGTGAATTTTTGAAAACGGTGTCCACTGCCAGCGATACTTCGGCCGCCGACTGGGGATTTTTCAGACCGATCAGGTATATGCCGGCCTGATCGGCCCGCCGGGGAATCGTCTTTTTAAGTGTTTCATTCAGGTAGGCCCAGTGGAAGAAGAACTGTGATTCATCGGTTGACTTCTCTGCGCCGGTATAGATACCCCGAACAACGAATTCCCAGTTCCCTGGGAAGATCGTCCCCTTGAGCGGGATACTGTCGCCGATTTTCCAGCCGAAACGGTTGGCCAGTTTTTGCCCGATCACGCACCCTTTGCGGTCAGATATGAAAGCCCGCTTTTGCTCCGGCTCAATCACAAACTCCGGATAGAGCGCCAGATAGCTCTGCGGCTCTATCGCGAAACTGGGAAAGAAATTCTTCTCGGTGATGTAAACTCCGCCGAACCAGTTGGCATAGGACACGGACGACACGCCTTCGATTCGCCGGATTCGCTCCTGGTATGCAATCGGAAGCGAAAACACCAGGGAGACCGCGTTGCGGGTTATCAGCCGGGTTGCCGAAGACGCGTTGACACCGGCATACCAGGCGCTGACGACTGTTTGCAGCAGGCCGAAGGCCAGAATGGCAACGGTGATTCCCAGGATTGTGAGCAAAGTACGCAAGCGATGCCGGAAGGCGTTACGGGCGAGAAGTTTAAGCAGAAACATCGCTCAACACACCTTTTTCCAGATGGCGGATCACATGAGCCTTTTCGGCCGCCCTCGGATCATGGGTAACCATGATGATCGTCTTGCCGAAATCCTCGTTCAGACGGGACATCAGCGCCAGGATATCTCCGGCCGAAACACGGTCCAGGTCGCCGGTCGGCTCATCCGCAACCAGTATGGTCGGGTCCGTGACGATGGCGCGGGCGATGGCCACCCGCTGTTGCTGTCCGCCGGAAAGCTGGGACGGATAATGCTCCTTGCGGTCGGAAAGAGCGACCACAGCCAGTGCGGTTTCCACATGTTCGTGTCGCTCCCGGCGTGACAGCGAGGTCAACAGCAGCGGCAGCTCGACATTTTCATAGGCGGTCAGTACCGGTATCAGGTTGTAGAACTGGAAGATGAAACCGACATGCGCCGCTCTCCAACCGGCCAGTTCGGCTTCGCCCAAGGATGCGATATCGACGCCATCGATGATGATTGAGCCGCTGTCCGCCGAGTCGATTCCGGCAATCAGGTTCAACAACGTGGACTTACCAGAGCCAGATGGTCCCATCAGCGCCAGAAATTCACCCCTGGCAATATCAAAAGTGATTTCTTCAAGTACCGGCACAGGCTGATTGCCACGTTGATAGGACTTGGAGACGGCGTTTATCGAGACGATCGACTCTTTTTCATTACTGTCGCGCATGCCTATTTTTTCTCCGGCAGTGAAACCCTGGCTCCGTCCTTCAGCTTTTCCAGGGGCTTGAGGGCAACCCGGTCGCCCGAATGCAGATTGGAAACCTCCACCAGATCCCCGAACCGGGCGCCACGGGTCACCGGTGTGAACACGACCCGCTCCCCCTTGACCAGATAAACCCCTTCGCGTCCCCCGGAACTGATAATTGCCGCCGGATTGACCACTATCCGCGCTTTTTTATCCTCGGGTTGTGCCTCCCGCTCCAGAAAGGCAACCTTGGCGCTCATTTCCGGATAGATGCGCCCGTCGTTTTCCAGGAAGCGGACCTTGACCATCACCGAAGCCTTGCTGCGATCGGCGGTCGGAACCACCATGTGCACCACACCCCGGAAGCGGCTTCCCGGCAGGGCGTCCAGAGTGATTTCACAAGGCTGACCTCTCTTTACCTGATGCAGATTGGACTCCGACACATCTGCTTCCACCTGCAGCGAGGCAAGGTCGGCAATCGTGACAACCGCCGCCTTGGCATTGGCGGCCGCGCCCAGCGGGGTGATGATATCCCCCACATCAGCGTTCTTGGTCAGCACCACCGCATCAAAGGGCGCCCTGATCAGACTGTAGTCGAGATTGATACTGGCCCCCTGAAGTACCGCGGCAGCATTCCTGACCCCGGCTTCGGCACCAGCTGTCAATGCTGCAGCCCGCTTGTAACGCGCCTCGGCCGCATCAAAATCCGCCTGCGACACTATCCCCTGTCCAAGCAGTTCCTTCTGGCGGCGAAACGACTGCCCGGCATCCGCCAGTTCTGCCCTGGACTGGTCAAGCACGGCCTTGGCGCTCTGCTGCGATGCCTCGGCCTGACGCACCGTCGCCTCGATATCCCTGTTCTCAAGCCGGGCGATAACCTGTCCGGCAGTGACCCTGCTCCCCTCTTCGACCCCGATCCACTCCAGTCTCCCGGTGCTCTTCGAAGCGACCGCCGCCCTGCGCTGCGCCACGACATAACCGCTCGAGTTCAAAAGCGTAAATGATTGTGTGGGATAGAACTGCGTCACGCTGGCAGTTTCAATTGCAACCTGACGTCCGGACAAGAGCAGAAACGCCACGATGGCAACTGAAACCGCCAGCACGATAATTATCGCCATGCGAATGCGCCTGCGGCCACCCCGTTCCGGGGCGGGCTGCCGGGACTTGTTTATCGTGAGTTTATCAAGTACGTCTGTAGACATAAATGCCCCTTATCCGTGTCCCGCTAAAACGTAGTGCCAATTTTTGTCATACCATTTTTACAGAGTAATTGAAAGAAAAGATACTGATGGTCCTTAATTAAGTCCGGATTAGAACATTTTTTGTCGTACTGCTGTCTTTTTGTTAAATTTGTGCTATAAAGGCAGGGTTTTAGTGGTGGAAATGTTGTTTCCCGACCACACCATTTCATGCAAGGGGGCAGTACATGAGTGAGATTGTTGATGTCTATGCCAGAGAAATCCTGGATTCCCGCGGGAACCCGACTCTGGAAGTGGAAGTTTTCCTTGAATCAGGTTCTTTTGGACGCGCCGCGGTACCATCGGGCGCATCAACCGGTGAACGCGAGGCGATGGAACTTCGCGACGGCGATAAATCGCGCTATCTTGGCAAAGGTGTTCTGAAAGCGGTTGACAATGTCAACAACGTGATCGCCGAGGAGATAATCGGCATGGAAGCCGATGACCAGATCGGAATCGACATGAAGATGATCGAACTGGACGGCACCGAATTCAAGACCAACCTGGGCGCCAACGCGATCCTGGGCGTTTCGCTGGCGGTAGCCAAGGCGGCTGCCGATGAAGCCGGACAACCGCTTTACAAATATATCGGCGGCGCCAATGCCCGTGAACTGCCGTTGCCGATGATGAACATCATCAATGGCGGCGCCCATGCCGACAACAACGTCGATATCCAGGAATTCATGATCATGCCGGCCGGCGCAAAATGCTTTGCCGAGGCGCTGCGCATGGGAGCTGAAATCTTCCACGCACTGAAAGGCGTGCTTAAAGGCAAAGGCTACAACACCGCGGTTGGTGATGAAGGCGGCTTTGCCCCCAACCTTAAATCCAACGAGGAAGCGCTGGAAGTCATCATGGAAGCAATCGTGAAATCGGGCTACAAGCCGGGCGAAGACGTTCTGCTGGCGCTGGACGTCGCTTCTTCCGAGCTGTTCAAGGACGGCAAATACACGCTGGAAAACGAGGCCCAGAAGGTCAAGACGCCGGCCGAAATGGTCGATTTCTATGAGAACCTGGTCAACAAGTATCCGATCGTATCGATCGAGGACGGCATGGCCGAGAATGACTGGGACGGCTGGAAGCTGATGACCGAGCGTCTCGGCAAGCGCATCCAGATCGTTGGCGACGACCTGTTCGTTACCAACCCGAAGATCCTGAAAGAAGGAATCCAGAAAGGAATCGCCAACTCGATCCTGATCAAGCTCAACCAGATCGGCACCCTGACCGAGACCCTGGAAGCGATCGAAATGGCCAAACGGGCCGGTTACACTACCGTCATCTCGCACCGCTCGGGCGAAACCGAAGACACCACGCTGGCCGACCTGGCCGTGGCGGTCAATTCGGGACAGATCAAGACCGGCTCACTCTGCCGCACCGACCGCGTTGCCAAATACAACCAACTGCTGCGGATCGAGGACGAACTTGACAGCACCGCCCTCTTCAAGGGTCACGATGTTTTTTACAACATCAAAAAATAATCGACATACGGAATGATACACAAAGGGCGGAGGAAACTCCGCCCTTTGTGTATCCACTACAGGAGCCTGATATGAATAACACCGATCTCTGGAAGCGCTACTCGTCATTTCTGTGCCACTGCCCCGCCATCGGCCTTTCCCTGGACATCAGCCGCATGAAGTTTGCTTACGGATTCTTCGCCGGCATGGAAGCGGCCATGCAGCGGGCCTTCCAGGAAATGGTGGATTTGGAATGCGGATCAATCGCCAATCCGGATGAAGGACGCATGGTCGGGCACTACTGGCTGCGTAATCCCTCCCTTGCCCCATCCGTCGGGATTCGCACTGAAATAGAGGCGGCCATTGAGCAGGTAGCAGCCTTCAGCCAACGGATTCATAGTGGCGCCATTACCGGGCAGAACGGCCGGAACTTCACCGGACTGCTGGTTATCGGCATCGGCGGTTCGGCGCTGGGGCCGCAGTTTGTGGCCGATGCGCTATCAACGGCAGGCGACAGGCTGAAGACGCATTTTCTCGACAACACCGATCCGGATGGCATCGACCGGGTCTTCGCCGAACTCGGAGAGGAGATTTCCCGCACCCTGGTGATCGTCATCTCCAAGAGCGGCTCAACCAAGGAGACCCGCAACGGCATGCTGGAAGCCCGGGCAGCCTATCATCGGGCCGGACTGGAATTTGCCCGTCATGCCGTTGCGGTAACCGGTGAAGGAAGCGAACTAGACCGCCTGGCGCAATCGGAGGGCTGGCTGGAGCGTTTTCCGATGTGGGACTGGGTCGGAGGCCGCACCTCAGTGACTTCGACGGTCGGGCTGCTGCCAGCCGCGCTGCAGGGGCTGGACATAAGATCACTCCTGGAGGGAGCCAGGGAGTGCGACATCATTACCCGCGGCACAGATACGACGCAAAATCCGGCGGCACTGATGGCGCTGATGTGGCACCACGCCACGAACGGCCGCGGTGAGAAGGATCTGGTCATGCTCCCCTACAAGGATCGCCTGCTGCTCTTTTCACGCTATCTGCAGCAGCTGATCATGGAATCGATCGGCAAGGAACTGGACCGGGACGGAGTCATGGTCAACCAGGGACTGACGGTCTACGGCAACAAGGGCTCCACAGACCAGCACGCCTATGTGCAACAGTTGCGGGAGGGGGTGGCAAACTTCTTCGTAACCTTCATTGAAGTGCTGAAAGACCGCGATTCAGGATCGATGCGGGTTGAGGAGGGGATAACCAGCGGGGACTTCCTGTTCGGCTTCTTCCAGGGCACACGGCGGGCTCTGTACGACAAGGGACGCGAATCGATGACCATCACCGTTGACCGGATCGATGCCTTTACGATCGGGGCACTGATTGCGCTCTTCGAACGCACGGTCGGCCTGTACGCCAGCCTGATCAACATCAACGCCTACCACCAACCTGGCGTGGAAGCCGGCAAGAAGGCCGCAGGAAGCGTAATTTCGTTGCAATCCGCAGTGATGCAACTGCTGTCGGGACAGTCGCGGGGAATGACCGCCGATGAAATTGCCGAGGCGCTGAAGATGCCGGACGAAGCCGAGGCTGTTTTCGCAATTTTGAGGCATCTGGCAGCCAATCCGGATCGGGGAGTGAAATGCCTCACAGCGGGTTCGGTTGGTGATTGGAAATTTACGGTTAAATCATAAATCCGGTAAGCTCAAAAACGATTGAAACACAGAGCCACAGAGGACACAGAGGAATTTTGACATAGACACCATGTCCTCTGTCCTCTGTGACTCAGTGGTGAACTGCATAAAAGCTTCTTATCCTCGCGGCTTCAGCCGCCTGGTGGGCGGGGCGCTCCAGGGATCATCCGGCCAGGGGTGCTTGGGATAGCGTCCTTTCAACTCTTTTCTCACCTGCTGGTAGGCCCCGTCCCAGAATCCCTTCAGATCGCGTGTCACCTGGATCGGCCTTCCGGCCGGAGACAGCAGGTGCAGCAGCACCATCACCCGCCCATCCGCGATTGCCGGAGTGTCTTTCAGCCCGAACAGCTCCTGCAACTTCACCGCCAGCACCGGATTTTCTCCGGTATAATCCAGCCTGACCCTGGAACCGCTCGGGACAGTGAGATGGGTGGGTGCCAATTGGTCCAATTCGCGCTGCTGCCGATAATCGAGCTGCTGGCGCAACAGGCCGGACAGATCCAGCTGAGCCAGCCTTTTGGAATTATTCACCCCTGCAATGTGCGGCGCCAGCCACTCCTCCAGAGTAGCAAGCAACGCCCCGTCGGAAAGATCCGGCCACTCCCGTCCGGGAAAGGCGGATCGTATCAGGTTGACTCTCCCCTGCAGCGAGCGCACCGTTTCATCAAGCGTAAGCAGCGCCAATCCCGAGTTGCGCACCGCAGCTATCACTGCCGGAACGAGCTGGCTTGCATCCGGAACAAAGGTTTCCGATGAAAGCTG
>Ga0209212_1000132_pt1 | contig 148222 bp, 132 predicted proteins | sample RifGroC2_FD_183996 | JGI IMG/M metagenome (GOLD analysis project Ga0209212, IMG submission 183996) | Groundwater microbial communities from Rifle, Colorado, USA - Groundwater C2 (SPAdes) (version 2) | ecosystem: Environmental > Aquatic > Deep subsurface > Groundwater | place: Rifle, Colorado...
GAACTTTGGAGGATGAGATATAATCATTTCAGACCTCATGTGAGCTTAGAGAATAAAACACCTGATGAAGTTTACAATGATTTTAAGTTACTTTTTTGACCTACGACATATGTCTCTTGCTTGCACATCGTTTCAAAATTAGGAAGTTTTAAAAACTAAAAAAATCTCCCTTAAATTATCCTATGATCGAGTGAGTGAGGATTCATTCTATCAAACAGGTTAAAAATGATTTTAAATCATTAAAACAAACAAATAAAGAAAATTAATAAAAAATGGACGCATACAAAATAATCGAAAAAGCGAAGAATACTGGAAAAATCGAAAAAGGCACAAACGAAGTAACAAAAGCAATCGAAAGAGGAACAGCTAAATTTGTTGCTTACGCTGGCGATGTAGAACCAAAAGAAATTGTTGCACACCTATCTGTTTTATGTAAGGAAAAAAAGATACCTTATGCAGAAGTTGACAGCAAACAAAAATTAGGAATCGCTGTTGGTCTTCCAGTTTCAGCATCATCTGTTGTAGTAATTGAAGCAGGCGATGCAAGTTCAGATATCTCTTCATTTAAATCTAAATAGAGAAATTTTGAAAATTCGCTGTAAGTGAAACAAGATTCATATTTTAAAAAATAAAATGGCAAAAACACAAAAATCTAAACCGCAACAACAACAAAGTCAAAAAGCTTCTAAAGCAAGTGATAAAATAACTGGTGAAGTAGCTTCTGCAGTTGTTCAGGAAATTATCGCAAGAACCGGTTTTAGAGGAGAAATTACACAAGTTAAATGCTTAGTTCAATCCGGAAGAGATAAAGGTCGATCAATGAGACGAAATATTCGTGGAGCAGTAAGAATCGGTGATGTATTAATGTTAAGAGAAACTGAAATTGAAGCTCGTAGAGTAAAATCAAAAGTAACAAAGGGAGCATATACTTAAAATGCCAAGATGTGTTTATTGCAAAAAAAATTACGAATTTCCAAGAGGATTAACTTTAGTAATGAAAGATGGAACGGTTAATTATTTATGTTCTTCAAAATGCAGAAAAAACATGATGATGAAAAGAAGAAAAGTTAATTGGATTCGAAAAGACAAAAAAGTTAAAGCAGAATAAAATTCTTAATGAAAATTAAAATAAAAGTTCATTCAAACTCTTCTCAGGAAAAAATAAACAAAATTGATGACAATTTCTATGAAGTTTGGCTAAAAGAAAAACCTATTGACAATAAAGCAAATTTAAAAATACAGCAAATGCTCAAAGAATATTTTTCCTGTGATGTAAAAATAAAGTCAGGATTTAGTTCAAAGATAAAAATTTTAGAATTAATCGCTTAAAGATTATGCCCGGGGCATAAAATATCATAATTTATTTTTTTTAGTATCTTCAAAGATTCCTGCATTTTTTCAGGATCACTCTCAGGAAAATCTGTTCTTCCGATATATCCGTCATCAAACAAAGTATCCCCGGAAAATAATATATCTTGGTATAAAAAACAAACACTATCCCTTGTATGTCCCGGAGTTTTAATGATTTTAATTGTTTTTATCTCTGGTAAATAATTTTTTAATTCAATCGGGTGATAAATCTCTGCTTCTGTAAATAAACCTATATTTCCTAAATGATCCCAATGATCATGAGTTAATAATACAACATCTATTTTTTCAGGAGAACTGCCAATTTTTTTTAAAACCTCTTTAAGTTCTTTTTCGTTTTCTTTTGACCCAGTATCGATTAAAATATTTTTATTATCAGTTTTTAAAAAATAAACACATGAACCGAAATTTTTTTCAAAAATTATCTTCCATACATTTTCTTTTATTTTTTGAATCATCGATATAAATAATAAGATAATTATATAAAGTTTTTGAAACATAAGTCTATATGAAATATGAATTTGCTCCAGATTTACAAATACTTGCTGAAGAAATTTCTTTCTTATTATTCCCGCATATTCAGATGGAAAGAGTAAAATGCTTAAGAAGTCACGGAACTTCTTCAAGAGGAACTATCGCAAGATGCCATGCTTTGGGAAAATTAATGCAAAAAGCCATCGGAATAAAAGCATTTTACGCCCTTGAATTTTTGTCAGAAAGGTTTGACAACCTTGATCCTCAAGAACAAATCAAGGTAATTATACATGAATTAATGCATATCCCAAAATCTTTCGGGGGGGGATTTAAGCACCACGACGTTGTTACAGACAGAAATGTAACCATCTGCTATAAAGAGTATATTTTAAGGAAAAAAGAACAAACTCCGCCAGATTCACTTGGTTTAGACTTGCTTAAAAAAAATAATCAAAATAACCTAAATTTCTTAAAGCAATTTTTTAAATAATGAAACAGCAAAAGATTACATTCTATAATAAGAGAAAAAAGTTTTCATTAAAAGTCTTCAAAGTTTCATGGATAAGTGAAAGTGTTGGCTTAATGTTTTCAGGACGGGAAAATGCAAAGGTTTTATTATTCAATTATAGCAAATCAGCTTCTTTAGGCATTCATTCGGTATTTGTATTTTTCCCTTTTATTGCCGTATGGCTGGATAAAAATAATTCAGTGATAGATATAACATTTGTTAAGCCTTTTTCGTTGCATGTTAATATAAAAAAAAATTGGTCGAGGCTAATTGAAATTCCGATTAACAAAAAAAATAAATATTTAGTTAAATTTCTCCTTGATAAACCTGAATTTAACAAGGCTTATTCGACGGGAATTAGAAAGGTTTAAATATTCCTCTGGACTTATTATATTATAATATTTAAAAGGAGGTGTTAAAGATGGGAAAAGTAATTGTTAAGAATGTTGTTGTAAGAAAACCAGGCTATCTTTATTACGTAGACGGTAGTGGTAATGTTTGCGAAGCTCAGATGGCTAGAGGTGGGAAAAAGAAAAAAAAGGCTGTTAAAAAAGTAGCTAAAAAACCAGCTAAGAAAGCAGCTAAAAAAGTTGTTAAAAGAAGATAATTCTTTTTTCTTCCGCGGTATTCTTTTTATTTTTTTATTATTTTTATTCTAAAGTTTTTATATACGATTTTTGCAATAAATCTCAATCATTAAAAACTAATAAGATTTTTATACTCTTTTTCTCTATTAATAAACATGGTATTAAGTATATTCATTTACATAATAATTTTTATTGCAATAATCGTAGGTATTGTTTTATTCATTTTGCACAGAATTGAAAAAGATCTTAAAGAAAAGATGCTTCAGGCAAAAAATGATCCAAATAAAATTTATTTGCAAAAAGTAGGACGATTAAAAGGGGATAACCCTCAAAAAGTTCTTGAAGAAATAAATCAAATTACAAAAGATTTTTTTAAAGATGCATTTAAATTCAAATTCTTTAGAGGTTATAACAAAATTATTGAATCATTAAATCAGGAAAAAAATAAACCTGAAATTAATTATTGCAATCTTTTAAATCACGCATTATATTCCGGAGAAGTTCCAAATAAAAAAACAAATGAAGTATTAATCAGATTTTTAAGATTAATCATCCTAAATAATAAAATTATCGCAAAAGTACAAAAAAAAGATGTTTTATTAGAATTTCTAAAAAAAGTTAATATATTTCGTTTGCATTAAAAAGAATTTTATTACAAAAAGGATTATAGCAAAACTAACTAAATAACCGGAAATATCAATTGAAACTTTTCTTACTGTCAAACCTAAAATATTTCTAAATGATTGTTCAAGTGCCTCCTGGTTTTCTGTTTCAAAATAACTTCCCCAAGTATTATAGGACAATGCTTTTAATGCATCTTGATCTATCTTAGATAAACCATAAATAGTTTCTCCTCCCTCAATAGTTCCAATGCCAATGGTATGAATCAACAAATTTTCTCTATTTGCATAATCAATTGTTTCATTAAGATTCCCGACATTTATTTGACCATCACTCAATAAAATTAATGCCTTATTTTTTTCAGTTTTTAGCATATTACTTGCTGTAAGCACAGCCTCATGCAAATCTGTTCCCCCATATTCATTTAACTTAATCTCTTTTATCTTTTTAGAAATAAGACCACGATCAACGGTCAAATCTTCTTCAATATATGAAGTCCCGGCAAATGAGATTAAGCCAACTCTTGTACCAAATAAAGTTGATTCAACAAAATGACTTGCTATTTCCTGTGAAGCTGCCAACCGATTGGGATATAAATCAGTAGCAGACATGCTTTGGGAGTTATCAATCGCGATAACAAACGAAAATGCACTTGCCTGATTAATTGTCTGTAATGTTAAACCGGAAATAGTAAATATTAATAATGAAACAATTAATATGCTTAAAACTAAATCTGTTATATTTTTTGAAAAAAAATCAACGCCTTCAATTCTCCCTATTGCTTCAAAATTTGCAAATTTTAATGCAATTTTTTTTCGATTATTTATTGAAAAAAAATGTATAAATATTAAGAGAGGAATAACTAACAATAAAATCAAAAATTTCGGTTCAGCAAAGTAAAAAAATATTTTTAACATTTTGCAAATACTCCTATTATTTTTCGAGCTTGTATTTGTAAAAGATAAAAATTTGAATTCATTTTTTTAAAAGATTTTTTCATTTTGCAAATACTCCTATTATTTTTCGAGCTTGTATTTGTAAAAGATAAAAATTTTGATTCATTTTTTTAAAAAATTTTAACATGTTTTCAAATTATTAAATTTTATTTTCAATCCTCTCTTTCAAAAATATCGCAAGTGAAACCGCAAAAGGTTCGCTAGTCATTAAATCCAGATAATCTACATTACTTCCCTTTATTATCTCTTCAATAAGCTTTTCTTTTTGCTGGACATATTTTTCATAAGATTCTTTAGCAACTTTAGGATTAATTATTAATTGTGAATTATTTGAAGTATTTTCAATAATTAATTCACCGTTAATATTTGGCAAATGCACATCTAATGGGTCTCTGACCCTTATAACGATTGTTTCAAACATACTCGCTAAAAGGCTTAATTTTTTTTCAGTTTCATTAGTAGAACTTAAAAGATCTGAAATAATTATTACTGAAAAGATTGATTCATTTAGATAATCTGTAGCAAAATCTAAAGCATTATTAATATTACTTTTTTCTCCATATGTTTCTCCATGAGAGAGAATATCCATGAAGATTTCCATCTGTTTTCTGCCTTTTTTACATTCAATATATTGTGTAACTTTATCATTAAATAATATTAACCCAATTGCATCGTTAAAATCTAGCATTAAATTTGCAAGTGCAGCAATAAGTTCAAGGGCATATTCGCATTTAATTTTTTTTGTCGAACCAAAAACCATATTGCTCCCTACATCAAGCATAAAAACTATTTTTAGGTCTCTTTCTTCTTTATATTGTTTAACTAACAATTCCTGAGCTCTGCTACTTGCCTTCCAATCAATATCTGATGCATCATCATCGGGCGAATAATTTCGGAATCCTTCAAATTCCAATCCTTTTCCTCTAAAAATTAATCTATAAATATCTCTTTTTAATTTAAACTCTTTTATCATTGATTCTAATTGTGTAATTGCATCTGCGACATCAACATTCAGTTTTCCTTTTGTCATTTTCGAAATTATTTAAGACCTACTTTATTTAAGATTTCTTCAATGATTACATCTGAATCAATTTTTTCTGCCCTGGCTTTATAGTTTAAAATAATTCTGTGCCTTAGAACATAGTGTGCAACATCTCTGACATCTTTTGGAATGACATAATCTCTGCCGTTAATTAAAGCCCAGCTTTTAGCAGCAATAAATAAACCTATACTTGCCCTCGGCGAACCTCCCCATTCAACATATTTTCCATGTGGAAAATCTTTTTTTCTTGTTTTTTCAATAATATCTAATATATATGCTTTAATTTTATCGTCACAATAAATCTCTTTAGCAACTTCTTGCATTTCAATAATTTTTTTTGGAGATAAAATTGATTGAATATCAAACTCTTCAAATTTTTTTAAGGTCATATTATTTTCCATAATCAATTCTTCTTCTTTTCTTTTAGGATATGTAAGAATTAATTTAAATAAAAAACGATCAATCTGAGCTTCCGGTAAATCATAAACCCCGGAGCTTTCTAATGGATTCTCAGTAGCCATTACAAAAAATGGCAAAGGCAATTTAAAAGTCTCCCGACCAATAGTCACCTGTTTTTCCTGCATTGCTTCAATTAAAGCTGACTGAGTTTTTGGCGGACTACGGTTAATTTCATCTGCAATAATAAAGTTAGCAAAAATCGGACCTTTAATTGTCTCAAAACCTTTATTCTGCGTAAATGTTGTAACACCAACGATATCACTAGGTAATAAATCTACTGTAAACTGTATTCTTTTTGCACTGCATCCGGATGCAACAGCCAAAGATTTTACTAATAGTGTTTTAGCAATTCCCGGAACACCTTCAAGTAAAACATGCCCGTCACAAAGTATTGCACAAATACACGCATTAACTATCTCATCCTGACCCATTACTGCTTTTGCAATTTCTTTTTTAGTGGCATTAATTAATTTTGAAACTTCTTGAATTTCTTTAGATTTAACAATCTTTGTTTGAAGAATATTCCCTTCTGTTATTTCTTTCTCTTTAAAACCCAATGCATTTAAATCATTTAATGCAGTGCAAACTGATAAGACTTCTTTAATCTCTTTAGAATCAAAACCCCTACGAATTAAAATATTGTAAATCTCTTCGGGATTATATCCTCCTTGAAGTGCTTCTGTCACCCATTCTTTAATTTTATCTTCAATAACCATCTTTTATAATTAAAACTTATATATAATTAAATACTTTCTGTTTTACTGTTTTAAACCTCTTTTTAATTTAATTCTATTATAAAAATAAAATAAAAGCCCTACAACAAAAGCAAATATTACAGAGGAAGATAAATAGATATAAAGTTTATTTTCTTCTCTTGCGGTATATTTAATTTTTCCTTTTTGTTGAATAGAATTTTTGCAGGCATCAAGTGCTTCATCAGCTTTTTTAACTGCTGATTCAAATTCTCCGTTTTCATAATCTTTTTTTGCTTCATTAATTAATTCTTTTAATTCAATACATTCAGGATTTTCTACAATAAATTCTTCGACAAAAATAACTTTTTCTTTAATTCTGTCCCCTTCAGTCATTGTTAAATACATCTTGCCCCAATCTTTATATACAGGACTTTTTACTGTTGCATTAACTGTAATTTCATATGTTGCAGGCTCCTGAGATAAAATATCAATAGTCATATTAACAGTTCTTTTTTCTCCGATTTTTAATGATGAAATATTTGTTTCATTAAAAGTAATTCTTAAATTGTTGCTGAGATTTCCATCTTTTGCAACTAAACCAAATAAATCAATGCCTGTCAAAATTTTTTTACCGTCATTAAAAAGAACTAAAGGCACTGTTATTTGATTTTGATTATATAATGAAACAGGCTCAGGCATAATTAATTTTAATAATACTATTGTTTCTCCTGATCCTCCGCTTCCTCCTCCTGAAACTGGAGTCGATACAGGCGTTGGAGTGGTGGTAATTGTTAAATCCACTGAAAAATTATTACTTGTAACAGAATTAATTATTTGCGATGAATTTGAACGATTATATTCATTCGCGGTAATACTATATACTCCCCCACTATTTGCGGTAGCCGAAAAAGTCATAGTTGGAGTTGTTCCATTAATCCAATCAATAGTGCTAATTGTAATTGTCCCGCCTGTTAAATTTGATGCTGAAGAAGTAAATGCAATTGTTTGATTTTGATCAACTGCATCTAAATCTGTAAAATAATTTGATAAAGTTATAACTTGAGGAGAACCGCCATTAAAACTTCCTATTGAAGCTGAAAATGTTAAAGGAGAATTAGTATATGTAATATTAACATTCCAGTTTTGCGTAACATTCAATTCGTTAAATGTTGGATTGATTGCAACTAATGTTAAATTCTGATATTCATTATTTGTTTCATCAGTAAAGTTCGGCGTAAAGTTCCATGTAAAATTTGCATTATTGCCGTAGCAACTGGTATTATATCTTAAGACATCATTTAAATAAAATTTGCATGTGAGATTATCCTGAAGAGTATGATTAACTTTAAAAATTAAACTTGAAGTAACATTTTCCTGTAATGTAAAATTAAACGTGTTTAGCGGAAAAGTTACATTCGGTAAACCATATACAAATATCCAGAATTCCTGCGACGAATTTCTTCCGCTTGTATCATTAACTGTAACATTTAAATGATATGTACCGGATTGACTATCGTTAAAAGTGATATTTAATTGCCCGGAAGTTGTGTTAAAGATTGTCTGATTTCCGTTTATAAAATTATTACCTTCTAAAAATTCAATTATAAATGTCAAATTACCTGTTGATTCATTTCCGTCTTCTAAGTCAGTTGCATTAATTTTATAACTGAGTGTAGAATTAATTTTTAATGTTTGATTTGTTAATGAATCAAGAGTTGGAGAATGTTGTATCTCTGCAATTGTAAGATTAAAATTTAAGGTAGTTGAAGCATTGCTTAAATCTGTAATATTCATTACAACCTGATAATTTCCAACATCTGTTTTATTTGGTGTAAAACTTGCCTGATAAATTAATAAATTATCTGTTGGAGGAATTGTTAAAGTAAAATTAAATAAATTTGCCTGTTGCCCTGTTGAATTTAAGATTGTTGTTGTTACAGTTAGAGATTCATTATAAAAACTTTTTTGCCCTGCCGGAATTCTAAAGTCATTATCTATGATATTTGCATAAATGATTGTTTCATTATCCTCTGCAGTCATTACATGCGTGGAATTATAAGTTGAATAGGGAGTATTTGAAGTAAAACTGCTTGCAGAAGGATTGTCATTAACATTATAGATTGTAAAATTAAAACTTTGTGAACTTGTTAAATATCCGTCGCTAATTGTGATGCTGACTATATGCTGACCAACATCTGCATCAACTGAAGTAAAACTAAGTATTCCTGTTGTAGAATTTAAACTAAATGAAGGGAATGTTGTGTCATTAGTATATGAAAATGTTAATGTATCTCCATCTGAATCGGTTGAATTCAATGATAAATTTAAATTAATGCTATCACTTTCGTTACTTACAAATGTTGTTTGGAGTAACCCTGTCCAATTTGGGGCAGTATTATTTAGAATAGTCATATTAAATGTGTTATAGACTAAAGCATTTTCTGAATCATTAACAGTAATATTAATTGTATAATTTCCTGATTCACTTGAATTTGGAGTAAAAAGAATACGAGCAGTAGTTTTATTTGTTCCTGCAACAGGCATATTTAAAATATTAACATTAAAATTATTAATTGTTAATGTTTGGCTTAAATTTGTCCGATTAAATATATAAACCCTAAAGTTAGTTGTTTCATTAAATCCTCCATAACTTGAATTTTTATCTGGAATTAATAAGTCATCATCAAATACTTCTAGATTAATTGTTGTTGCAAGATTGATTGAGGTATTTACATTGTTTAAACTGGTAAATTCTGGTACATCGTTATATGTTCTATTAACATAAATATAAATTGGAGTAGTCAGGTTTTCTCCGGAAGTTGTGTCAACAACTGTAAAATTAATTGTCCAATTACCGACTTCTGTTTTACTTGGAGTAACATTAACAGTAATAGTTTTTATAAAATCCACTGCTAACTGAGTACTATTTGCATAAAACCAACTTGTATTAACAATACTTCCTGCATAGTTTCTTAATGATGCTCTACTAGATAAATTCATAGAATCAGTTTCACCTTTTGTAGAGATATTTATTTGACAGGTATTTGTTATATTTTCCTGAAAAATTTTATTTTGGCAATCTGTAACATTGACTACTAAACTTGAGAAGACACTTAATTGCACCATTTTGTATGTCGTTTTATTTTGTTGATATGTTGCATTATCGCAAAATTGATGAGGACATAAATAATTTTCTCCGTTATCCATAACAGTAATGTTTGCCCAATAAGTTCCTACATCATTTCGTTCAGGGGTAAAATTCATTAAAGCGGATGTATTTGATGAGTTTACTAAAGTAAGAAGCGAACAGTTGGTACGTGTACTCCAACCTGCAAGAGTACAGTTGTTAATAAATGTAATATTAAAAAATTCAGAATAATGCTGTTCTTCATCTGTTGCATTTACATATGCCTGTAATTGTATATTTTGTGTTAAATTATATGTGGTGTTTATATTTGTAAAGACAGGGGCATCATTTGTAGCGTTAATCATAAATTCTAAATATTCAACTGTTGCCGAAGGGGTCCCAGTAGTATTTGTTGCTTGAATGGGTATTTCAAAAAAACCGGTTTGATTATCATATGTTGCATTAAATGTTAAATTTCCTCCACTTTTCATTAAGATCCAAAGTAAAAGAGAATTTTCATTAACAGGGTTTCTTCCGCTTGAATTTGTCCAATAAATCGGATTTTGTGCAAAGCTATCGATAGAGAAATTCACATCATTATTGTATCCGGTAATATTTAGTGTTAAATTGTGATTGTATGTTGTATCCTCGTTAATTGTATAATTTGTTTCTGTTCCTTGCCAATTTGGTGCAGTAGCTAAAACAAACCCTGTACCAATTAAAAATATAATTGCTATAAAAATAAATAATTCTTTGTTCATTTGTTTTCCTCTTTGTTTAGATATTCTGAAATTGCAATATCAATAAATTGTTTTTTATTGACAAACTTTAATCTGTTTTCTTCTTTTTTTATATATTGCTCGACTCTATTAAGTAAGGTTGAATCAATTTTTACAACAGAGCTTTTATCAATCTTTTTATTCATTGGTTACTAAAAGTTACTTTTAATTACTTATTATTACTATTAGTAACTTTAAGTAACTATATAAATATTTGTAAATTCATTAATATTGATTCTTAAATTCCTCTTTAATCTTTGAGATTTGTCTAATTTTAAGGATGATTATTATAATTAATATTAATAGTATTAAGATGACTAATATTTGCCATAATTTAACGTCTAATTTATATGGTTCTTCAACAATACATCTAAATGGACAAGGTCCGCCACAATCAATTCCCTCTTCACCTTGATTTTGTATTTTATCTGAACAAGTTGGGCATGGCGGACACGCACCTCCGCAATCTACTAATAATTCACATAATCCCCCATGGCAATTTTGAATTCCATCATTACATCCGGGATTAAAAACATATTGACAACTTTCCATTTCATTTGGTTTATGATAGGTGGTATGACAATTATTCAAATCTATACAGGTTCTATTATGTATCCCGCAATCTATTCCAAATAAATATTTTAATGAACAATTATTTACAACTTCTCTATAATCCTTGCCGGATAAAAGTCCTAAATTTAATGATGTATTTAAGTCCTGACAAACCTGCCAGAAACCACATGCCCATTTTTCTTCACATCCTTGAGATCCTCCGCCCCCCCCACCCCCTTCACCTGTCGGAGGAGTTTGTGCTGTGCAAGCAGTTTCTACAACACCAACAACCCATTCTAATGAATCAGTTAGTTCTCCGTCAGTAATATTAACTCTCACCGTATGGTTTCCTTCAACTCCGCAACTAAATGTATATCTAAATTCATCTGAAGAAGAATTTCCAGAATCATATTCTTTAAGTGAATTATCAACATACCAATAGGTGTCAGGAATGGTATAATCAGGGTCATATTTAGTAATATTAAAGTAAATTTCATTTGTTCCTTTATTTCCAAAATAAAGCTCTTCAGGATAATAATCAATTATTGTAGGAGGTCTGTTTGCATTAGTAACTGTTAAACTAAAGTTTTGGCATTCTGTTATTGCACTTCCGTCCTGACCACATAAGCTGATATTCTCATGAGTATTAGTTAGACCAATATCTGTTGTGCATAATGTTAAATTATGCACTCCTAAATCACTAGCATCGGCAGTATAATTCATATACCCTGTACTATTGATGTTAAATAAATTTGGTTCTCCGATAAAGTCAAGGTCAAATGTTAAATTGCCTGAATATTGATTGCCACTTTCAACATCATCAACTTCTAATTGATAATTAAACGTGCTATTCTCCCCACTTGTCCATATTGTTTGAACCCCGATATTATCCATATCCGGATCGTTATTTATTTCGATAATTGTAATGTTTGTTTGATTTGTATCAGCATATTCTCCATCTGTAATAGATAATGTTTCAAGATATGTTTTTGAACCGACATTAATTCCTCCTAAATAACTTTTTGTTAATATCACTGAAATAATTACTGAATAAATTTCTTTTTCTCCTTCCATTGAATTTGGATCTAAAAAGAAAGGATTTTTTGGGGAAATATCAAGGAGAATGAAATCTTCGTCGATATCAGAACCTCTAAATTCATAATTTATTCTGTCTTCTTCACATACATAAATAGATGAATTAATTGGATCCAGTATTGGTGCAGAATTTGGGACATTAACAAAAAAAGTAACATTTTTGCTAAAGATTGTGCCTGTTGTTGATTTATTAGCAGAAACAGATAATTTATTACCCCATCTATTTGCGTCAAAAGTAATATTTGGTGTAAAACTGACTCCATAATCTGTAACTATATCATGTTTTAAATCATAGAGAGTATACCACCATGCATCCGGTGTGAAAGTTGCTGAGACATTCAAATCTAATGTATAATTCTCCCCTATGCTAAAATTATAAGTTGTATTTTGCGGGCTATCAATATAAATTGTTTCATTTGGCTCAAGAATCACAAAACCAACTGTTGCAGTAATTCCTGCACCTGTTAATTTATAATTAGACATTGAATAATCTAAAAAGATATTTATTCCGGAGAATAAAACGAAAATCATAATTAAAATTATCAGACCCTTTTTCATATAATAATCAATATAATCCCCTATAAAAACTTAACTTTGCTTAAAAATCTCTTTTAATAATTACTATTATTTCTCCGGAATATTCTCCATAACTTGCATTAATATTATTGTTTGCTGATACATGAAACGTTTTTGTTTCATTTATTTCTAAGGTTGCATATTCTTCAAATGTCAAGAGATTAGAGATATTTCCTCTGGGATCAAAATAAACTTTTATTGGAAAATTATAATCATTTTTTAGTGTGAAACTTCTACTCATACCATTGGTATTGGTAATTCTTCCTAAAGTTAATACTGTATCATTTAGATCAAATCCCGGAGTATCTCCAATTATTACACTAGTTTTGATAATCTTTGTTTCTAAAACTGAATATTTAGCGTATGATAAAGTTATAAATGAAATTAAACTTAAAAAAAATATTAGTACAACTAAATAAATCTTAAAATTATTTTTTAGATGATTTATTGCTTTTTTTATCATTTTTCTTTTTTATAATTAATATTGTAATTATTATAATCATAATGATTATTAAAATTATCGCTCCAATTATTGCTATTAGTGTTATATTTAGCTTAGATTCTTTTATAAATTGAACAGAAACAACTTTATTGGATGTTTTGCTTATATCGGCTGTTCCATAATAAATCATTGTTATATTGGCGTTATAAGTGCCTTCTACAAAACCAGATGTATCAAAGAAACCTTCAATAGTTTTTTTCTCCCAAGGAATAAGTGAAGTTGGAGAAGTTTTAAATTCTGTTACTTTTCCGGATTCATTAAAAAAATCTACCTTTGCATATGCATTTTCAATATTATTATTCCACCCGCTTTCAATTTCAATTTCAAATCTTTTAACTCCTCCTAAAAGAATTTTATCAGTATGATTAGTTATTTCAATTGTTAGTTCTCCAATTTTAAAATCAACTTTTGATAAGACAATTGTTCCATAATCTACCACTGCTGTTGCAAGATAAGTACCAGGATTGTATCCTACTGTTTCAAGAGTTTTTTTTAATCCAATATTTTCCTGACTTTTAATTAATCTATTAGTAAAATAAAGTGTTTCAATGATTTTATCTTTTGAAGAAATTTCTATTCTGGGGCTTACTTCTACATCTTCTGTACCTTTACTTGTTAAACTTAATTCAAAATTAACCGATTCATTCACATTTACATTATTTCCAGTTAAAGATGCGTCAATCCATTTTCCTGGATAGGGGACATAAATTACAATAACTGCTTGAATTGTTACTGAGGTTCCAACAGTTCCTTGGATTAATTCCGGGTCAACTTTTTCTTTTACCCCGATATAAATTATATGTTTTCCTGGTACTTCAATATGTTCAGGCAAATCTAATGATACTCTAAATTCTCCTTCCCCAAAGAGTTTTTTCTTATCAATAGTTACATATTCTGCTAAATCCCCTTCAGCATATAATTCTAATTCCATATTTGATGGAATTCCCAAGGTTCTGTATTTTATAACATCTTCAAAGTTTGGTTGAAAATTATATTCCTTTATTGCTGGGCTTACACCTAATGCAGAAATACTTGTAATTATCGCACAGCTAATAATCAAAAAAATAAATATTATTTTATATTCGCCTCTCATTTAAAATTTAAAGTAAAATATTGTTTTTATAGTTTCCTTTTATTATACTAATATCTTCGTATAAAAGGAAAGTTAGAAAAAGATTTTTTCTATATCTTTTAATTTAATATTAGCCTATTTTAAAAATAAAGTAAAGAAAATTTCAATTTATTATAATAATATTTATCTTAAAATATTTATGCAATTGCTGTTGCTTCAGCAGTAATTGTTGCTGTTTTTTCACCAGCTGCCCCAGATCCAATTCCAACTCTAAGATCTATTTCAAGTTTATCTGCAGTATCTGCCCATCCAAAATTTGTGCATGCTAATTGTTCTGTGGTTGTAACGGTTGTATAAGCTGTAATATTAGTTGGATCTTTACATGCATTTGTTTCATTGCTTGACACTTTCCATTCAAATGTCGGTGAATTTCCTCCAATAAATGTTGCTGCAGCTTTATCTGAAGAAAGATTTATGGATACATTCACATTTCCAATATTTTCTAAAATTAATGCATCTGTAACATTATTCCATCCTTGTCCACTATTTAACCCATCAGTACTTAAATTAGCAATTGTTGCAGTAGTATTAATATATCCTTCTCCCCATTGAATTTGAAATGTTGTAAAATTAACACTAGCTGTTGAAAGAATAGTTAAATTTGCAATCCCAGTATCAGTTGCATAACCGGTTAAACTTTGAATATCTCTAAACTTATCAATTGTCGTCATTAAATTCACAAATGCAAATCCAACAGCAATGATTGCTACAATCATTAATGCATTATCTAATTTAATATTTTTATTATCAGCTTTCATTGTCCTTCTCCTGCTTCTATTACTGGAGCTTGTTCAATAGTTAATTGCACATTACCACTTTGTGTTTCAGGTGCAATTTGTGTTTTAATATCTTTAGTATTCCAAGTAATAGCAATAGAACTCACTGAAAGTACGATTGTAATAATCAATAAAACCGCAATGATTGTTTGTTTTTCCATTTTATTATTATGCAATTGCTGTTGCTTCAGCAGTAATTGTTGCTGTTTTTTCACCTGCTGCTCCAGATCCGATACCCACTGCAATATCAATTTCAAGTTTATCTGTAGTATCTGCCCATCCAAAATTTGTACATGCTAATTGTTCTGCGGTTGTAACGGTTGTATAAGCTGTAATATTAGTTCCGTCTTGACATGCATTTGTTTCATTACTTGACACTTTCCATTCAAATGTTGGTGAAGTCCCTCCAATAAATGTTGCTGCAGCTTTATCTGAAGAAAGATTTATTGATACATTTACATTTCCAATATTTTCTAAAATTAATGCATCTGTAACATTATTCCATCCTTGTCCACTATTTAATCCGTCAGTACTTAAATTAGCAATTGTTGCAGTAGTATTGATATATCCTTCTCCCCATTGAATTTGAAATGTTGTAAAATTAATACTTGCTGTTGAAAGAATAGTTAAATTAGCAACACCAGTATCAGTTGCATAACCTGTTAAACTTTGAATATCTCTAAACTTATCAATTGTTGTCATTAAATTAACAAATGCAAATCCAACAGCAATAATTGCTACAATCATTAATGCATTATCTAATTTAATATTTTTATTATCAGCTTTCATTGTACTTCTCCTGCTTCTGTTACTGGAGCTTGTTCAATAGTTAATTGCACATTACCACTTTGTGTTTCAGGTGCAATTTGTGTTTTAATATCTTTAGTATTCCAAGTAATAGCAATAGAACTAACTGAAAGTACGATTGTAATAATCAATAAAATCGCAATGATTGTTTGTTTTTCCATATAACCTCTTTAAGTTAAAGAATATAATTAAGTTGCCTTTATAAACATTTTGTTATTTTAAAGATTATTTCTAAATTAGTGTTAAAGATGAATCTTATTTATTGTTATAAGTTTCATTTCTTTTTGGATTTAATCTCTTGTAGATTTTTGGTGTCCAAAAGGAAAGTTAGAGAAATTCACATTAAGAATTTCTCTTCATTTTTTTTTCTTTAATAAATTTTTAACAATAACAAACCATACAACATTCACAAGAATAAGGAATATCACTAAAATCAATAAAATATTATTTAAATTAAATGTTCCGGCTTTTTTCACAACAACATGACCGGTAAGTCCAATAACTTCAATACTATTTTCAGTAATTTTCATTTGAACTTCTTTTTCTGTTGATTCTGTGCCATATTTTAAAAAGATTTTTCCGTCGTAAGTTCCTTTTTCTACACCTACTGTATCCCAATAAGCTATCATCTCAGATTTACTTTGTGAACCAATATTATAATTTAAAGAATTAAAATCCGCCATAACTTCACCTTCATTATTATAAATAATAATATTTAAGTAAACATCTTTTAACTCCTCAGACCATTTATTCTCGACAAGTGCATTAAATTTAGCAATGCCTCCTAATTCAAAATCATTAATATTTATTTCAAGAATTTCTAAAACCTTTTCTCCGACTTTAAATTCTTTTTCAAGAGTAATTACCTGATTATCATAAATTACTGAAATAATTGCAGAATATTTTCCGGGATTAACATTCGTATCCCATTCTGCAGCTAATTCTTTCATTTGCAAGCTATTTAATGTTTCAGTTTCAGTTTCTAATGAAGTAATTTTTTCTCCAAGCCCGTTATAGATATCTATTATTGCCCTTAAATTTGCAATATCCAATTTACCCCTATTAATTACAGGGATTCTAAAAATTTTTTTATCTTCTGATTCTAATATATTAATACTTGCTTCAGCATACTTATTTGGATAAGGCACGTAAATATGCAATTGGCTGATAACGGCAACAGTTGCACCAACAAATGATCCTTTTTCTTTTGTATCTGTTGGAATTTCTAATGCAACAATTTCAACTTCATGTTTTCCTGGAGTGCTAATCTTTGAGGGTAAATTAATAGAATAGGTAAATGATTTAGAGATTTCATCTTTTGTGAATTCTGCATGATTTTGACTAAGAGTAATATATTCACTTAAATTTCCTCTAACCATAAAAACAACCATCATGTCTTTATTTTCAGAATTTATAACTGTAAAGGCAATTTCTCTTTGTAAATTTGGTTCAAAATCAATTGTAGTCCGTCCAGGAGTAATACCAATTGCAGAGATATTTTGCATTATTAAAATCACCAACAATCCGAGTATTAAATATTTATTTCCCATTTTATTCTCCTAATGCTCCTGTGAATACTACCGACGAACTTCTGTCACCTGATCCTTCATCAGTAGGAACTTCAACTAAAATATCTATTTCAGCACTATCGGTTACATCACTCCAATTTAATTGTACAATCATTATTTCAGTATTTGCAGGCATTTGACTCCAGCTAATGTTACTTAATTGTGAATTGAAACTACCCTCTTCGCCGGTTTGATTATCAACTTTGAATTTATAGTAATTATTTGGATTTACTATACTATTCCATAAATCAGTAGCATTAGTGCTGACATTTAATAAGCAATTACCATCGTTTTGTAATAAGAATGGCCATGGACTATTAGTAGTTGTATCAGCAGTTCCTTGGAATTGCAAGGTCCCAAAACTAACTGTATCATTAACAAGACTTAACATAATATTTGATTGAATATTTATTCTTCTTTTTGGTAAAGCATAATTTCCGTATGTAACACCAGAATCATCGCTTGCCTTGACTGACCAATTATAATAATAATTATTATCTGACAGAGCTTCTAAATATTGTGTGATAATATAATTTACATCATTTATTCCCGAAATATATCGATCATATGATTCACATCTATCATTTTGGTTATAATAGCAAGTTAAATTTAAACCATAGGTTAATGCATCATTGTCATCATCACTTGCACTCCAAACAAATTGAGGAGTTCTATTTGTTGTTGTATTTGGATTATTTGGCGAGACTAATGTCACAGTTGGTAAAGTGTTTAAAATTGTTAAGTTACTTGAAACTCCCCACTCACTATAAAGTGCTCCGTCATACAATCTAATTTGGCAAGTCCAATTTTCTAATTTTGTTGTATTGCCGTCATCTAATATTGCAGAGAATGTTGTTCCGTTAGCATAAGAATTATTATAATCAATAGTTTGATTTAATCCGCCATTCTTGTACCATCTTACACTTACATCTAATGTATCTGCATCAGGGTCGCTGATTACCGCAGAACAATTTAAATTTGATAATGTTTTATTTGTTCCATCTACGGACACTAAATTTGGTGTGGGGGTGTTTGGAACTTCATTTGATGATGAAATAGTAATCTCTGAACTATTCATCCACGAGGAATAATCTATAAAATCATAAGCTCGACAACCCATTTTCCAAGTTTCTCCAATGTTTAAAAAAGCATTTCCTAAAATTGAAACTAAAGTTGAAAGATAAGGAGATAAATCTGTTGTAACATTTGGGTTTGTTGAGTTATGATCTCCAGTTAGTCCATCTCCAAGTTGTCCATAAGTACCGGATCCCCAACATAAAACTCTTGAGTCATTTGCTCGAATACCACAAGTATGATATTGTCCCGCACTTGCACTTGAATAGGCTGATATGTCAGTGGTTAAATTTGGTGTTGTTACATTATGTGCAGCAGTACTGTAATCTCCTAAATTTCCCCAATCTCCCCTCCCCCAACACAAAACTCTTGAATCATTTTGTCGAATTCCACAAGTATGATAATATCCTGCACTTACACTTGAATAAAAAGAAGAATCAGTAGTAATATTTGGATTACCAACATTGTGTTCAATAGTACTGCTATCACCAAGTTGCCCATAATTACCCTCTCCCCAGCAAAGTACTCTCGAATCATTTGCTCGAATACCACATGTATGTTGATAACCTGCACTTACACTTTTATATACTGATATATCCGATGTAGTAGTCGGGTTTGTTCTTTCAATACTTGCCCCATCTCCAATTTGTCCAGAACTTCCCATTCCCCAACATAAAACTCTTGAGTCATTTGCTCGAATACCACAAGTATGGTACTGTCCTGCATTTACACTTGAATAGGCTGAGATGTCAGTGGTTAAATTTGGTGTTGCTACATTATGTGTAGCAGTACTATCATCCCCTAAATTTCCCCAATCTCCCCTTCCCCAACACAAAACTCGTGAATCATTTTGTCGAATTCCACAAGTATAATAATATCCTGCACTTATTCTTGAGTAGGGGGATGCATCAGTGGTGATATTTGGATTTAAAGCAGTATGTGCATCAGTACTATTATCTCCAAGTTGCCCATAATTTCCAGATCCCCAACATAAAACTCTTGAGTCACTAGCCCTAATGCCACAAGTATTATAATAACCTGCACTTACACTTGTATATGCTGAAGAATCTGTTGTGACATTTGGATTTAAAACATTTGTACCATTTTGCCCATCTCCAAGTCTACCATATAATGATTCTCCCCAGCATAGTACTCTAGAATCATTAGCCCTAATACCACAAGTATGCAGATATCCAGCACTAATTGACCCTTCCTTAAACAAAGTTCCGTTAAAATAAACTGTTGAGCCATTATACCATTGATATTGATATTCTAAATCATCACCATCTGTATCTGTCGCGTTACAATAACCTTTAATATTTTCTGTTGAAGAGTTTGTCGTTGAGTTTATTTTAACAGAAATCATTGTTGGAGGACCATTTAAAATTGTCATTGCTGTACTATTCATCCAAGATGAATAATCTATAAAATCATAAGCTCGACAACCTAATGACCAGGTTTCACCGATATTTAAATATGCATTTCCTAAAATTGAAACTAAAGTTTCATTGCCTGAAGAAAATCCTTTTTTATATGGTGATGTGTCTGTTGTTAGAGTTGATACATTCATATCCAGAGCCGTTTGCCCATCTCCAAGTCTACCTGATGAACCAACTCCCCAACATAATACTCTTGAATCATTAGATCTAATTCCGCAAGTGTGACCTCCTCCTGCAATTACACTTGAATAAGAAGAACTATCCTTTGTTAAATTAGGATATAAAACATTTACTCCATTTTGTCCATCTCCTAATCTTCCATTTGCTGATTCCCCCCAGCAAAGCACTCTTGAATCATTTGTTCTAATACCACAAGTGTGATAATATCCGGTGCTAATACTTGAATATGCAGATGAATCCGTTGTAAGGTTTGTGTTTAAATTATCCCCTGTTTCTCCATCACCAAGTTGCCCATAAAGTCCATATCCCCAACATAATGCTCTTGAATCATTTAATCGAATACCGCAGGTATGTTGATAACCAGCATTAATACTTGAATAAGGAGATATATCTGTGGTTAAATATGGCGAAGTTCTATCAGTAGTTGTTTGCCCATCACCAAGTTTTCCATTTGCAGAATCTCCCCAACATAAAACTCTTGAATCATTTGCTCGGATTCCGCAAGTATGATAATATCCGGTACTAATACTTGAATATGCAGATACGTCAGTCGTTAAAGTTGATTCATTTCGATCTAAGGTTACTTGCCCGTCTCCTAATTGTCCATAACTACTTTCTCCCCAACATAAAACCCTTGAATCATTTGCTCGAATACCACAAGTATGATAATATCCAGTACTTACACTTGAATAAGCAGATGTATCTGTTGTAAGATTTGGATTTCCAACATTATGTGAAGTAGTTTGCCCATCTCCCAGTTGTCCGTAATCTCCATATCCCCAACATAAAATTCTTGAGTCATTTACTCGAATTCCACAAGTGTGAAGGTATATTGCACTTACACTTGAATAAGCGGAAGAATCTGTTGTAAGATTAGGGTTTGGATTGTTATGTGCAGAAGTACTTCCATCCCCTAGTTGACCATTACTTCCATCCCCCCAACATAAAACTCTTGAATCATTTGCTCGAATACCACAAGAATGATACCCCCCAGCAGAAATAGACCCTACTTTAAACAAAGTCCCATTCATGTAAACAGTTGAACCATTATACCATTGATATTGGTATGCTAAGTCATCGCCATCATCATCAGTTGCGTTGCAATATCCTTTAATATTTTCTGTTGAAGAATTTGTCGTTGAGTTTATTTTAACAGTTTGAATTACTGGTAGAGTATTTGCATCCACTGTAAACGTTACACTTTGACTTCCGTTAATATTTCCAAAAGTATCATTGCAATAGAATTTAACATTATGACTTCCTGAAGTCATTGATGAATTAGTTGCATTCCATTCACTTGCAGTAATATTAGTCATTGAAACATTTAGAGCATTATCGAGAGAATAGATGCAAGTACCTATTCCACTTGAATCTGTTGCTGTAACATTAAATACAACTGCTCCACCATAAGTTGTATTTAGAGGGGTGTTTATTGTAACTGCTGGAGGATTTGTTTCTTTTATTGTAATTCCAGAACTATTCATCCACGATGAATATTCTGTAAAATCATAAGCTCGACAACCCATTTTCCAAGTTTCACCAATGTTTAAATAAGCATTTCCTAAAATTGAAACTAAAATTTCTTCGCCGGATGAAAAACCTCGACCGTAAGATGATGTGTCTGTAGTTATGTTTGAATTCAAAGAATTGTGTACCTCAGTATTTCCATCTCCAAGTTGACCTTCATTTCCTTGTCCCCAACATAATACTCGTGAATCATTTGCTCGTATTCCGCAAGTATGCTCATAACCTAAATTTATATCGTTATATGCAGAAAGATCTGTAGTTAAATTTGGAAACCAATTGTTTGCTGTTTCACTATCTCCAAGTTGCCCTGAGCTTCCCCATCCCCAACATAAAACCCTAGAATCATTTGACCTTATACCACAAGTATGATAACCTCCGGCAATTACTTTAATATAAGCTGAAGTATCTGTTGTTAAATTTGGATTTGGATTTTTTGCGGTTTGCCCATCTCCAAGTCTTCCATAATACCCTTCTCCCCAACATAATACTCTGGAGTCATTTGTTCTTATACCACAAGTATGTATAAATCCGGTACTGATACTTGAATAAACAGAAGAATCTGTAGTTAAATTTGGATTACCGACATTATGTGCAGAGAGACTTCCATCTCCAAGTTGTCCATCATTTCCGTATCCCCAACATAAAACCCTTGAATCATTTTGTCTAATACCACAGGTATGTTGATAACCTGCATTTATATTTGAATATGCTGATGAATCAGTTGTAACATTTGGATTACCAACTTCGTGTGCAGCAGTGCTACTATCACCCAGCTGTCCCAAATCACCATATCCCCAACATAAAACTCGTGAGTCATTAGTTCGTATTCCGCATGTATGATAAGTCCCTGCACTAATACTTGAATATGAAGAATTATCTGTAGTTACATTTGGATTTAAAACATTATGATTTAAAGTATTTCCATCTCCAAGTTGCCCCGAACCTCCACCACCCCAGCATAAGACTCGTGAATCATTTACTCGAATTCCGCAAGTATGTGCATTCCCAGTACTTACACTTGCATAAGGAGATGCATCTGTTGTAAGGGTTGGGTTAGTTTTTTCAACTTGGCTATTATCTCCTAATTGCCCTCCACTATTTGCTCCCCAACATAATACTCTTGAATCATTTGCCCGAATACCACAAGAATAATAATCACCCATTGAGATTGACCCTTCTTTAAAAATTGTACCATTAATGAAAATAGTTGAACCATTATACCATTGATATTGATAAACTAAATCATCTCCATCACCATCAGTTGCGTTGCAATATCCGTTTATGTTTTCTGTTGAAGAGTTTGTTGTTGAGTTTATTTTAACGGAAATAATTGTTGGAGGACCACTTAAAATTGTCATTGCTGTACTATTCATCCAAGATGAATAACTAGTAAAGTCATATGCTCTGCAACTTAATTTCCATATTTCATCTTTTTGGATAAAAGCATTTCCTAAAATTGAAACTAAAGTTTCATTACCTGAAGAAAATCCTTGTTTATATGAAGATGTGTCTGTAGTTATATTTGGATTTAAAGAATTGTGTACTAAAGTATTGTTATCTCCCAATTGTCCAGAATCTCCTTGTCCCCAACACATAACTCTTGAATCATTTGATCTAATACCACAAGTATGATAATATCCTGCACTTAAGCTTGTATATGCAGAAGTATCTGTTGTAACATTTGGATTTAAAACATTTACTCCATTTTGTCCATCTCCAAGTCTTCCATTCGCAGATTCTCCCCAGCATAAAACTCGAGAATCATTAGCTCGAATTCCACAAGTGTGATATTGTCCTGCACTTACACTTGCATAAGCAGAAGAATCTGTAGTAATATTTGAATTTAGATTATCTCCAGATCCTCCATCACCAAGTTGCCCATAAAGCCCATATCCCCAGCATAATATTCTCGAATCATTTGTTCGAATACCACAAGTGTGAGAATACCCAGTGCTTACACTTGTATAGGCAGATACATCTGTGGTAACATTTGGATTTCCAACATTATGTGAAGCAGTACTACTATCACCCAATTGTCCATAATCTCCTTGTCCCCAACATAATACACGACTATCATTTACTCGAATACCACAAGTATGATAAGCTCCTGTACTTACACTTATATATGCAGATGAATCTGTGATTAAATTTGGATTTTCAACTTCATGTGCAGAAGTACTATTATCCCCCAGTTGTCCATCATTTCCAATTCCCCAACATAAAACTCTAGAATCATTTGTTCGTATCCCACAAGTATGTTCATATCCTGCACTAATACTTGTATAGGCAGATACATCTGTGGTAACATTTGGATTTCCAACATTATGTGTTGCATTACTCCCATCCCCTAAATTTCCCCAATCTCCTCTTCCCCAACATAATACACGACTATCATTTACTCGAATACCACAAGTATGATAATAACCGGCATTAATACTTGAATAAGCTGACAAATCTGTAGTTAAATTTGGATTTCCAACATTATGTGCAGAAGTCCTGCCATCTCCGAGTTGCCCATAATCTCCTTGTCCCCAACATAGAACTCTTGAATCATTTGCTCGAATTCCGCAAGTATGATCCCTCCCTGAAGAAATAGACCCTACTTTAAACAAAGTCCCATTCATGTAAACAGTTGAACCATTATACCATTGATATTGGTATGCTAAGTCATCTCCCTCTCCGTCGGTTGCATTGCAATATCCTTTTATATTTTCTGTTGAAGAGTTTGTCGTTGAGTTTATTTTAACAGTTTGAATTACTGGTAGAGTATTTGCATCAACGCTAAAAGTTATACTTTGACTTCCGTTAATATTTCCTACTGAATCATTACAATAGAATTTTACATTATGACTTCCGGAAATCATCGAAAAATTTGTTGCATTCCATTCATTAGAAGTAATATTTGTCATTGAAACATTTAGAGCATTATCTAACGAATAAACACAAGTTCCAATTCCACTTGCATCTGTTGCTGTTACATTAAATACAACTATTAAACCATATGTTGTGTTTAGAGGGGTGTTAATTGTAACTTCTGGGATATTTATTTCTTTTATTGTAATTCCAGTACTATTCATCCAAGATGAATAACCAATAAAATCATAAGCTCTACAACCTAATGACCAAGTTTCTCCAATGTTTAAAAAAGCATTTCCTAAAATTGAGACTAAGATTTCTTCGCTGGATGAAAAACCTCGACCATATGCTGAAGAATCTGTAGTAATGTTTGGGTTTGGTTTATTTACAGCAGTTTGCCCGTCTCCAAGTTGTCCATAAGATGCTTGTCCCCAGCACATAACTCTTGAATCATTAGCCCTAATTCCACAAGTATGATATTCTCCAGTATTAATACTTACATAAGCAGAAGAATCTGTAGTAACATTTGGGTTTGGTTTATTTACAATCATTTGCCCATCTCCTAATTCTCCCTCTAAACCCCTTCCCCAGCACATAGCTCTAGAATCATTAACTCTAATTCCACAAGTATGATATTCTCCTGCACTTACACTTGAATATGCAGAAGAATCTGTAGTAACATTTGGATTGGGTTTACTTACAATCATTTGCCCATCTCCAAGTTGTCCACTAGTTCCTTGCCCCCAGCACATAACTCTTGAATCATTAGCCCTAATTCCACAAGTATGCATTGTTCCTGTACTAATACTTGTATAAACAGAAGAATCTGTTGTGATATTCGGATTTAATGTATTATGCGTTGCATTACTTCCATCTCCTAATTGTCCGTAATCTCCATTTCCCCAACATAAAACCCTTGAATCATTTGTTCGAATACCACAAGTCTGTCTCCATCCTGCACTAATACTTGTATAAGCAGAAGAGTCGGTTGTATTTGTTGGGATTAAATTTTCCGAAGTATCTCCATTTCCGATTTGCCCATAAGTATCATCTCCCCAACATAAGACTCGCGAATCATTCGTTCGAATACCACAAGTATGAGTCCTTCCTGTGCTTATGCTTGAATAAGAAGAATTATCTACAGTCACATTAGGATTTCCAACTTCATGCACAGCTGTACTACTATCTCCAAGTTGCCCTTCATTTCCTCTTCCCCAACATAATACTCTTGAATCACTTGACCTTATACCGCAAGTATGATATCCTCCTGCAATTACACTTACATATGCAGAAGAATCTGTTGTTATATTCGGATTTAATGTATTATGCGTTGCATCACTTCCATCTCCTAACTGTCCATAATCTCCACCTCCCCAACATAGAACTCTTGAATCATTTGCTCGTATTCCGCAAGTATGATAATATCCTGCACTTATTGACCCTTCCTTAAATAAAGTTCCGTTAAAATAAACTGTTGAGCCGTTGTACCATTGATATTGGTATGCTAAGTCATCTCCCTCTCCGTCGGTTGCATTGCAATATCCTTTTATGTTTTCTGTTGAAGAATTTGTTGTTGAATTAATTTTTGCGGATACCATTGCTGGAGGTAAATTCACTGTAGAAGTAACATTTAAACTTCCATTAATATTTCCTACTGAATCATTACAATAGAATTTTACATTATGACTTCCGGAAGTCATTGATAAATTTGTTGCATTCCACTCGCTTGCTGTAATATTTGTCATAGAAACATTTAGAACATTATCGAGAGAATAGATGCAAGTACCTATTCCGTTTGTATCAGTAGCGGTTACATTAAAAATAACAATTGAACCATATGTTGAATTTAATGGCGTGTTAATTGTAACATTCGGAGAGGTAGTGTCTACTGTAAAAGTCCTGTTTAAACTACTGTTAATATTTCCATTTGTATCATTGCAATAAAATTTAACATTATGACTTCCTGAAGTCATCGAAAAATTTGTTGCATTCCATTCATTAGAAGTAATATTTGTCATTGAAACATTTAGAGCATTATCTAACGAATAAACACAAGTTCCAATTCCACTTGCATCTGTTGCTGTTACATTAAATACAACTGTTAAACCATATGTTGTGTTTAGAGGGGTGTTAATTGTAACTGCCGGAGGAGTTGTTTCACTTAAAATTGTAATTCCAGAGCTATTCATCCACGATGAATAATCTGTAAAATCATAAGCTCGACAACCCATTTTCCAAGTTTCACCAATGTTTAAAAAAGCATTTCCTAAAATTGAAACTAAAATTTCTTCGCCAGATGAAAAACCTCGACCGTAAGATGATGTGTCCGTAGTTATGTTTGGATTCAAAGAATTGTGTACTTCAGTATTTCCATCTCCAAGTTGACCTTCATTTCCTTGTCCCCAACATAATACTCTTGAATCATTTGCTCGAATTCCGCAAGTATGCTCATAACCTAAATTTATATCATTATATGCAGAAAAATCTGTAGTTAAATTGGGATTCCAATTATTGCCTGTTTCACTATCTCCAAGTTGCCCTGAGCTTCCCCATCCCCAACATAAAATCCGAGAATCATTTGCTCGAATACCACAAGTATGATAACCTCCGGCAATTACTTTAGTATAAGCTGAAGAATCTGTCGTAACATTTGGATTTGGATTTTTTGCGGTTTGCCCATCTCCAAGTCTTCCATAAAATCCCTCTCCCCAACAAACAACTCTTGAATCATTTGTTCTTATACCACAAGTATGTATAAATCCGGTACTGATACTTGAATAAACAGAAGAATCTGTAGTTAAATTTGGATTACCTACATTATGTGCAGAGAGACTTCCATCTCCAAGTTGTCCATCATTTCCGTATCCCCAACATAAAACCCTTGAATCATTTTGTCTAATACCACAGGTATGTTGATAACCTGCATTTATATTTGAATATGCTGATGAATCAGTTGTAACATTTGGATTACCAACTTCGTGTGCAGCAGTGCTACTATCACCCAGCTGTCCCAAATCACCATATCCCCAACATAAAACTCGTGAGTCATTAGTTCGTATTCCGCATGTATGATAAGTCCCTGCACTAATACTTGAATATGAAGAATTATCTGTAGTTACATTTGGATTTAAAACATTATGATTTAAAGTATTTCCATCTCCAAGTTGCCCCGAACCTCCACCACCCCAGCATAAGACTCGTGAATCATTTACTCGAATTCCGCAAGTATGTGCATTCCCAGTACTTACACTTGCATAAGGAGATGCATCTGTTGTAAGGGTTGGGTTAGTTTTTTCAACTTGGCTATTATCTCCTAATTGCCCTCCACTATTTGCTCCCCAACATAATACTCTTGAATCATTTGCCCGAATACCACAAGAATAATAATCACCCATTGAAATTGACCCTTCCTTAAACAAAGTTCCGTTAAAATAAACTGTTGAGCCATTATACCATTGATATTGATATGCTAAATCGTCTTCATCTCCGTCGGTTGCATTACAATATCCTTTTATGTTTTCTATCGAAGAATTTGTCGTTGAGTTTATTTTAACAGTTTGAATTACTGGTAGAGTATTTGCATCTACTGTAAACGTTACACTCTCACTTCCGTTAATATTTCCTGCAGTATCGTTACAATAAAATTTAACATTATGACTTCCTGAAGTCATCGAAGAATTTGTTGAATTCCAATCACTTGCTGTAAGATTTGTCATTGAAACATTTAAAGCATTATCTAACGAATAAACACAAGTTTCTATTCCGCTTGAATCATTAGCTGTTACATTGAAAATAATATTAGCAGTAGTATAAGTTGTATTTAGTGGAGTATTAATTGTAACATTTGGAAGAATAGTATCTACGGTAAAGGTTACACTTTGACTTTCGTTAATATTTCCTGCAGTATCGTTGCAATAAAATTTAACATTATGACTTCCGGAAATCATTGAAGAATTAGTTGCATTCCATTCATTAGCTGTAATATTTGTCATTGAAACATTTAGAGCATTATCGAGAGAATAGACGCAAGTTTCTATTCCACTTGCATCTGTAGCAGTAACATTAAATACAACTGTCGAGCCATAAGTGGTATTTAACGGAGTATTAATTGTAACACTTGGAAAAATAGTATCTACGCTAAAAGTTCTGTTTAAACTTCCGTTAATATTTCCGGATGTATCATTACAATAGAATTTTACATTATGACTTCCGGAAGTCATTGATGAATTTGTTGCATTCCATTCATTAGCAGTAATATTAGTCATTGAAACATTTAAAGCATTATCTAACGAATAAACACACTCACTAATTCCACTTGCATCCGTAGCAGTCACATTAAATATAACAATTGAACCATATGTTGTATTTAATGGCGTGTTAATTGTAACTGCGGGGGGATTTGTTTCAATTATTGTTATACCAGAACTATTCATCCAAGATGAATAACCTGTAAAGTCATATGCTCTGCAACCAATACTCCAAGTTTCTCCGATGTTTAAAAAAGCATTTCCTAAGGTTGAAACTAAATTTTCTTCACTTGATGAAAAGCCTCGACCATATGCTGAAGCATCTGTAGTAATGTTTGGGTTTGGTTTATTTACAGCATTTTGCCCGTCTCCAAGTTGTCCATAAGATGCTTGTCCCCAGCACATAACTCTTGAATCATTAGCCCTAATTCCACAAGTATGATATTCTCCAGTATTAATACTTACATAAGCAGAAGAATCTGTAGTAACATTTGGGTTTGGTTTATTTACAATCATTTGCCCATCTCCTAATTCTCCCTCTAAACCCCTTCCCCAGCACATAGCTCTAGAATCATTAACTCTAATTCCACAAGTATGATATTCTCCTGCACTTACACTTGAATATGCAGAAGAATCTGTAGTAACATTTGGATTGGGTTTACTTACAATCATTTGCCCATCTCCAAGTTGTCCACTAGTTCCTTGCCCCCAGCACATAACTCTTGAATCATTAGCCCTAATTCCACAAGTATGCATTGTTCCTGTACTAATACTTGTATAAACAGAAGAATCTGTTGTGATATTCGGATTTAATGTATTATGCGTTGCATTACTTCCATCTCCTAATTGTCCGTAATCTCCATTTCCCCAACATAAAACCCTTGAATCATTTGTTCGAATACCACAAGTCTGTCTCCATCCTGCACTAATACTTGTATAAGCAGAAGAGTCGGTTGTATTTGTTGGGATTAAATTTTCCGAAGTATCTCCATTTCCGATTTGCCCATAAGTATCATCTCCCCAACATAAGACTCGCGAATCATTCGTTCGAATACCACAAGTATGAGTCCTTCCTGTGCTTATGCTTGAATAAGAAGAATTATCTACAGTCACATTAGGATTTCCAACTTCATGCACAGCTGTACTACTATCTCCAAGTTGCCCTTCATTTCCTCTTCCCCAACATAATACTCTTGAATCACTTGACCTTATACCGCAAGTATGATATCCTCCTGCAATTACACTTACATATGCAGAAGAATCTGTTGTTATATTCGGATTTAATGTATTATGTGTTGCGTTATTTCCATCTCCTAACTGTCCATAATCTCCACCTCCCCAACATAAAACCCTCGAATCATTTGCTCGTATTCCACAAGTATGATAATATCCTGCACTTATTGACCCTTCCTTAAATAAAGTTCCGTTAAAATAAACTGTTGAGCCGTTGTACCATTGATATTGGTATGCTAAGTCATTTCCCCCTACGTCAGTTGCATTGCAATATCCTTTTATATTTTCTGTTGAAGAGTTTGTTGTTGAATTAATTTTTGCGGATACCATTGCTGGAGGACCATCAACACTAAACACAACACTTGCACTTCCGTTAATATTTTCTGCTGAATCTTTACAATAAAATAGGATAGTATGACTTCCAGAAGTCATCGATGAATTTGTTGCATCCCAATTATCTCCTATAGTATTAGTTAATGTAATATTATTTGCACCGTCTAATGAATAACCACAAATTAAAATTTCGTGGTCATCTGTAGCAGTCACATTAAATACCACAGTTGTATTTTGGTAAGTTATATTTTGAGGAGTGTTAATTGTAACATTTGGAAGAATAGAATCAGAACTAATAATACTAAAATTATATGTAGTAAATAATTGAGTTCCATCAGTATTAATTAAGGTATTAGATTGACTGTCCATAATTCTCGCAGTAACCCTATATTTTCCAACCCCAGTACCATTCAAAGTAGTATTCCATTTGCCGTTAAAATAAGAATCATACTTAATTAAAGTCGAGGCGTTCATTTGTATTGGAGTAGTTGAATTGTAAATTGTCCAATTAGTATTCCATACAAACCCATTCCATTTTTGTACTTGAAGTAATAAATAAACAGATGTATTTGTTGTTCCGTTATTTTGCAATTTAGATTGATTTGCTTCCTCGGCAGTATACTCACTAAATGAAGAAACATTAAAGATTAACTCATCAGTATCAGTATTCCAACTTAAAATTTCACAATCAGAACATTCAACACCATCTTTTAAAATAACCGGATGACCTAAGTTTAAATTTCTCATTGTAATATTTGCAGGAGCATTCAAATTTGGATACATCGCAGAATTTACAGAAATAAAATTATTACTTATTTCAACTGCTGTATCTAAGTCATAAGTTGCATTTAATGTAACATTATTATGCCAAACAATTTTACCGTTGGCATTATCATCTAAAATAAGTTGCCTTGATTCGTCATTCATCCCGAGATTATCTAAGTTAGAAGTGTTTCCTTTATTTCTAAAATTATTATATTCTATTATCTCGACGACACTGCAGTTAACAGTAATGTTATGGGTATAAGGATCTTCATTAGAATTTACACTGAATTGTGCTGAATAGCTGTCATTTATTGCTGAGCTACAATTAAATGAAATTTGTTTTGTTCCGGAATTAACTCCTCCAGAAGTAAAGTTTGAATAAATTACAGAACAATCCCCTGAATAGCAATTAACATTTACATTTGTTTGGTCTAAATAAGCATTAATATTTGTGGGGGTATTTATCACTTCATTTTCTAATGTATTACCCATGTTGATTGATGTTTGGTCCCAAGAAATTCCGTTGACGGTAAATGTTTGAATGGGTGTGGCATTAATATAACCGAAAGTATCATTAGCATAATATCTCCAGCCGATACTTTGACCAACTTCTGCAGTAACTGATAAAATTTTTGTACTTACATTATTTGCAGGGAATGATTGTGCAGAATCATTTTGCCATGATCCTGAATGATTTGTTGAAAAAATGTATTTTCCTAAATCTGTTTCATCTGCCCAAGTTGTATTGAATTGTACTGAATCATATTGATAAACTGCACTATCATTTTTTAAAATATTTGAATATGTAGGAGTACTAATATCCTGATATTCAATAGTAAAATTTATATGTGAGGGGTAGACAGTATTATTAAAATATAATACTGCGTGAACTGCAGCTTTATTCTCCTTTGAAGTTAATCTTGTACCAAGATAGTTATTTGCCTCAATTGTATTTTTTACTGAAGGAGTACAAGTTCCGGATACATAAACTATTGTTGTTGAATCACAATTAAGATCAATACCTGAACAAATTACTGTAGGAGATCCTGAACAATCGGAGTTTGTTCCACAATCTAATAATTGATAATCAACATATACTGTATCTCCTCCTGCTGATCCTGATTTATTACACCAAAGACCCCAAGCTACATTAGCAGTTGTAACATTTGTTGCTTGAGTATATTGAGTTATAAAAGTAACTGTATCAGCAGTTGCTGAGGATGTCCATAAAGCAAGTCCTGAGCCAGTTAATTCTTTAAGATCCTGATTTACCCCAGTACCTGTTCCTCCTGCTCCACTAAAGAAATATTGTTTTGATGTTGTGGGGTCGATAATATGGTCAAATTCCACACTTCCACCGATAACTCTTAAATCAAAAGTATCCTGTTGTCCGACTAAATTCGTTAAATAAATTTTATTATATTCATTTGAATTTATTGAAGAAAATTCAGCAATTAATTTATTTTCATTCATTTCATAAACTTCAACTTTTGGATTTCCACTAACTGCTCTTGAATAAATTGTAATATCTCTTGTATTATTTAATGGAGTTTCAAAAACAATTCTTACATAATCTCCTTCATTAATTTCTTCACTCCAAATATTATCTAATTCTTTAACTTTATCATAAATCTCTGAGATGAAATTTCTATCTGAATCCAAATGTTCAGCCTGATTAATCTCAATAATTAATTCATAAGTCTGTTCACTTAAATGAGGCACAGTCCATTCAATATAATCAATTAGCCCATTATTATTTTTATCATAACTTTTAACATTAATAAGTTCTCTTGAACCATTTGTTGTTCTGTATAATCTTATTTCTTCCTGAACTGCTTCATTTTCTAAATAAGTATAAGCTAAGATATTTTCATAATGCACTTCTGAGGTAATTACAATTCTTTTTCCAAAGTCAGTTTTATCTTCTATTGCAACAGGTCCGGGAGTTTCATATTCCATTTCATATTCTCCTGATTCCATTAAAACTTCTTTTACTGCTTCACCAGTAATTCCTCTCGAGAAGATATTTATTTTCATTAATAATTTTTTAACCCAAGACATTTCATTGCCATACTCATCCTTAGAAATAATATTTGCAGTAATTTTTGATTTTTTACCTTCTTTTGATATTTTGTATAAATTCACATTAACAGCAGATTTTGGAATTTCAATTTCTTTAACTGAATCTTGAGATAATTTAACATTCTTTTTCCATTTAACTGACTCGTTTAAAATTACTTGAGAATTACTTGTTTGAATTTCCGAATTAATAACATTTGTTATTCCAAAGATTGCAGGGTCAATTTTTGATTCCGGAGGGTCTGTTAAATTAACTACTTCGCCAGCAGAATAATTATCTTTTAAAGTTCTAATTTGATTTGTTAAATTAATAAACAGGTTAAATGTTGAATTTTCTGTATAATTTTTATTTCCAAATGTATCATTCGCATAAATTCTATAAGCATATGTTCCATTTGTATAAGAAGTAAAATTATATTCATAAGTATCTTCAATTGTATTTATCATGCTATAATTTGTTTCAGATTCTCCTGGGGGAGTAATTCCAATTAAGACAGTATCTAAATTATTATCTGTTACATTAGAATTAAGTGTAACATTTAGACCGAAACCTTGGTTTTGTGGTGCTGATAATAATACTACTGGAGGGGCTAAATCGGTTATCATAAGTGATGAACTATTCATCCACGATGAATAGTTTACAAAATCATATGCTCGGCAACTTAATGACCAATTTTCATCACTAGTTAAAAATGTATTTCCTAAGATTGAGACTAGGATTTCTTCGCTGGATGAAAAACCTTTTTTATAAGGAGATGAATCAGTTGTTAAATAGGGTGAAGTTCTGTCTGTGGTTGTTTGTCCATCACCAAGCCTTCCATTTGCAGATTCTCCCCAGCATAAAACTCTGGAATCATTTGATCTAATTCCACAAGTATGATACCCCCCTCCTGAATTAATACTTGAATAAGCTGAAGAATCTGTAGTAACATTTGGATTTCCCTTATTTGATGTTTGCCCATCTCCCAATGTCCCATATAATCCCCATCCCCAACATAAAATTCTAGAATCATTTTGCCGAATTCCGCAGGTATGAAACCCTCCTGCATCTATGCTTGTATAGACAGAAGAATCTGTAGTAACATTTGGGTTTAATGTATTATGTGCAGAAGTGCTACTATCACCAAGTTGCCCATAATCTCCTTCTCCCCAACATAAAACCCTTGAATCATTTGTTCTAATACCACAAGTATGATAATATCCTGCACTTACACTTGAATAAATAGATGAATCAGTTGTAATGTTTGGATTTCCATTATTTGCTGTTTGCCCATCTCCTAATTGCCCATGATTATCATAACCCCAACATAAAACTCGTGAATCATTTACTCTAATACCGCAAGTATGCCATCCTTTAGTGTTTACGCTTAAATATTCTGAGGAATCTGTAGTAACATTTGGATTACCGACATTATGTACAGCAGTACTACCATCTCCCAATTGCCCATAATCTCCATTACCCCAACACAAAACTCTTGAATCATTAGCCCTAAGACCACAAGTCTGTTGATATCCTGCACTTACACTTTTATAAGCTGATGAATCTGTGGTTAAATTTGGATTACTAACATTATGTGCAGAAGTAATTCCATCTCCTAATTGTCCGTAATCTCCATTACCCCAACACAAAACCCTTGAATCATTCGTTCGAATTCCGCAAGTCTGTCTCCATCCTGCACTAATACTTGTATAAGCAGAAGAGTCTGTAGTAACATTAGGATTAGAATTATTATGTGCAGAAGTACTACCATCTCCAAGTTGTCCGTAATTTCCATTCCCCCAACATAAAACCCTTGAATCATTTGCCCTAATTCCGCAAGTATGTAAACTTCCTCCAGAAATTGTTCCTTCCTTAAACAAAGTCCCATTAATAAAAACTGTTGAACCATTGTACCATTGATATTGATATGCTAAATCATCGCTATCAGCATCGGTAGCTTTACAATAACCGTTTATATTATCAGTTGATTCATTAGTTGTTGAGTTTATTTTAACAGAAATCATTGTTGTTTTTAGACCTGTTATAACTGAACTATTCATCCAAGATGAATAACTAATAAAATCATATGCTCGACAACCTAATGACCAATTTTCATAATTATTGATAAAAGCATTTCCCAAAATTGAAACTAAAGTTTCATTACCTGAAGAAAAACCTTTTTTGTAGGGTGAAGAATCTGTAGTAACATTTGGGACTAAATTATCTGTTGTACTTCCATCTCCAAGTCTTCCATATAATCCATATCCCCAACATAAAACTCTTGAGTCATTAACACGAATACCACAAGTGTAATATTGTCCTGCACTTACACTTGAATATGCTGATGAATCTGTTGTAATGTTTGGGTTTAAAACTGAATGCGAAGCATTACTTCCATCCCCAAGTTGTCCATAATTACCACTCCCCCAACATAAAACTCTTGAATCATTAACACGAATACCACAAGCATGAAGATTTCCTACACTGATACTTGCATAAGCAGATAAATCGGTAGTAACATTTGGATTGAATTGATTCAGTAAGGTTTGCCCGTCTCCACGTTGTCCAGAAGTTCCTAATCCCCAACATAAAACCCTTGAATCATTTTGTCTAATACCACAAGTATGGTCAGAACCTGCATTTATACTGGTATAAGGAGATGTGTCTGTTGTAACATTCGGATTTAGATTATCTCCACTTGACCCATCTCCTAATCTCCCATAATCGCTTTCTCCCCAACATAAAACTCGTGAATCATTTGCTCGAATTCCGCAAGTATGTAAGCTTCCTGCACTTATACTTGAATAAGCTGATGAATCAGTAGTGATATTTGGATTTAAAACATCTACTCCATTTTGTCCATCTCCTAATCTTCCAGATAAAGATTCTCCCCAACATAATACTCTTGAGTCATTTGCTCGAATACCACAAGTATGATATTGTCCTGCACTTACACTTGAATATGCTGATGAATCAGACGTTAAAATAGGAATAATACTATCTGTAGTAGTTCCATTCCCTAATTGTCCATAATAATTGTCTCCCCAACATAGAACTCTTGAATCATTTGCTCGAATACCGCAGGTATGGATAGATCCTACACTAACACTTGTATAAGCAGAAAAATCGGTAGTTAAATTTGGTTCTAAATTATTATCTATTTCACCATCTCCCAATCGTCCAGAATCTCCATATCCCCAACATAAAACTCTTGAGTCATTAGCTCGAATTCCGCAAGTATGTTGATCTCTCGCGGAAATTGTTCCTTCTTTAAACAAAGTTCCATTAATATAAACCGTTGAGCCATTGTACCATTGGTATTGGTATATTAAATCATCGCCATCGATATCTGTTGCATTACAATATCCTTTTATGTTTTCATTTGAAAGATTTGTTGTGGAGTTTATTTTAACTGAAACCATTGCAACATTTGATAAAATTGTCATAACTGAACTATTCATCCATGAAGAATAGCTGATGAAATCATAAGCTCTACAACCCAATGACCAATTTTCATAATTATTGATAAAAGCATTTCCTAAAATTGAAACTAAAGTTTCATTACCTGAAGAAAATCCTTTTTTATAAGGAGATGTGTCAGTAGTTAAATTTGGGTTTAATACATCTACTCCATCTTGTCCATCTCCTAATCTTCCAGATAAAGATTCTCCCCAACATAATACTCTTGAATCATTTGCTCGAATACCACAAGTATGTTGATATACTGCACTTACCATTGTGTATGCTGAAGTATCTGTTGTTAAATTTGGGTTTAAAACATTTACTCCATTTTGTCCATCTCCTAATCTTCCATATGCTGAATACCCCCAGCATAAAACCCTAGAATCATTTGTTCGAAGACCACAAGTATGAGAAGATCCTGTACTTATACTAGAATAAGCTGAAGTATCTGTTGTAAGAGTTGGATCTCTTTTTTCAACTTGGCTGTTATCTCCTAATTGCCCATAAGAATTTGCTCCCCAACATAATACTCGTGAATCATTTGCTCGAATACTGCAAGTATGATAACTTCCAGAATCTATTCTGGTATATGCTGAAATATCTGTAGTCAAATTAGAATTACTAACATTATGCCAAGCAGTGCTACTATCACCAAGTTGCCCATAATCTCCATTTCCCCAACATAAAACTCTTGAGTCATTTGCTCGAATTCCACAAGTGTGCGTTTGTCCAGCACTTATACTAATATAAGTTGATAAATCTGTTGTTGGATAAGGTGAAGTTCTATTTATAATCTCTTGTCCATCACCAAGTTGCCCATATAATCCCTGCCCCCAACATAATACTCGTGAATCATTAGCCCGAATACCACAAGTATGAGCATTTCCTGTACTTACACTTGAATATGCTGAAGAATCAGTTGTAAGATTTGGATTACTAACATTATGTGCAGAAGTACTACCATCTCCGAGTTGTCCATAATCTCCATATCCCCAACATAATACTCTTGAGTCATTTGCTCGAATACCGCAAGTATGATAATAATTTGCATTAATACTTGAATATGCTGAAGAATCAGTTGTTAAATATGGTTCTAATCTATTAATAGTATCTTGCCCATCTCCAAGTTTTCCATTTGCGGAATCTCCCCAACATAATACTCGTGAATCATTTGCTCGAATTCCACAAGTATGGGTTCTTCCAACAGAAATCGACCCATCTTTAAACAAAGTCCCATTAAAATAAACTGTTGAACCGTTGTACCATTGGTATTGATATGCTAAATCATCTCCATCTCCGTCTGTTGCATTGCAATATCCTTTTATGTTTTCTGTCGAAGCATTTGTTGTGGAGTTTATTTTAACTGAAATAATTGTTGGAGCAGGATCTAAAATTTGGTCAAATTCAATACTTCCATTAATTTTCAAATCAAAAACATCCTGTGTTCCGTTTAATTCAGTTAAATAAATTTTGTAAAATTTTTCTTCTTGAATATTTTCAAATACTGCAAGGGTTTCATTTCCGTTTTGAGTAAAAACTTCAATCGTTGAAGTTTCATTTGTAGCTGAACGTCCATAAAATGTAACATCCCTCGTATTATCTAATGGAATTTCAAAAGTAACTCTCACATATTCACTATCATTAATTGGTTTACTCCAATTTCCGTCTAAATATTTAACCTCATCAGAGATATCTTCAATAAAAGTTCTATTTTCATCTAAATGTTCTGCTTTAGTAATATAAATAATATCATAAGTTTGGTTAGATAAATGCGGAACAATCCATTCAATATAATCAACATAAGAATCATTATCCAAATCATAAGCATCAAAACCAACTTGCACCCTCACAATATTATTAACAATAGGAGTTTCATTAAGGATAATTGAAGTTTCGTTTTGAATAATTACTTGGGAATCACTAATCCCTGTGTCATTTAGAATTATTGACTCATTAATCTCTTCAATATCTTGTTTTTTAGAGTTATTTTTTTCTTTTGATTTATTATTTTCTTTAGTAACTTGTCCTGTAATTGAAAAACTACTTGTTTCATTTTCAACTATTGTAGCATTTTCACTTATATTTTCTTGTTCTTCAATTATCCCGGTATTATTAGTTTCGTTAACAATAATTGTATTATTTTCAGTTGTTTCATTAATAATTGTCAAATTTTCTTCTAAACTTTCATTTGAAATATTTTCTTCAATTACTGATTCATTAATAATAGCAGTTTCATTTGAAACAACTGTCTCAGATATTGTTTCATTACTTATAATAATAGGAGAAACTACTTCAGAAGTAGTATACCAATAAAGTCGAATCTTCTTTTCTGCATCAACTAACTTAATTTGTTTATCAACTAAAGAATAAGCCAAAATATCTGTATAATTCAATTCATCAGGAGCAGAAATTGTAACTCTTTTACCATTTGCCAAATTTTCTTCAACAGACAAAGGTGCATCAGTATAATAGCCAACAGCAACTTCTTCAAGTAATTCAAAATTCACAATTTCATTAATTTCAACAATTTTATTGTCATTAGTTTCAATGATGCTAGATTCAATATCTTTTTCATCAATAACTTTACCGGTAATACTTAACTTAGAAATTTTTTTCCAAATTCTGGAAAAAATATTCTCACCCATTTCAATATCTAAAGAAACTTGCCCTGTAATTGTTCCAGAAACCAAATCCTCTTTTTCAGTATTGTTTACTGTTTCTTCAAAATCATCAATTTCTTTTAAAGCATCTTTAATTTCCTGGCCTGTTAAAACTGAAATATTTGTTGCTTTTTTAGGAATCGTAATATTAACATCTGTAACATTTTGGGTTTTAATTTGAGTAATATTTAAAATTTTAAGAGTTTTAACTGGTCTACCAATAATCGCTTTATACTGTTTTGTTGTGAGATTTTCAATAATCTCTGAAACATTAATTAATGGAAGAGTTTCGTTAATTAATGTAATATTTGTTTCATTAACAATTGTCAAATTTTCAACATTAATGTTTTTACTTGCAGAAACAATTTCAGTTCCTTCATAAACTAAACTAACTTTAAATTCTCCCTCTTTAGCAGTCAAATTCAAGTTTGATAAATCAATTAAAATTTCTTTTTCAATTCCCCCAGTATAATTAGTAGTAATAATAGCTTGCCTATTATTAATCGTTAGTTCAACATCCTGTTCTGAAGAAATAATTCTAGCAGTTTGGTTTTCAGCTAAATCATAAATGAAAGTTTCTCCGTAAGTTACTTCTCCGGAAATTTCTTCACCAATTACAGCATTTCCTGTAATAGATAAAATAGCATTAAAAGTATTAACAAGAGTTTTTATGATTTCTCCTGTAATTGTTGTTTCTGGTTCTGATGTAGGTTCGGGTGTTGATTCCTCTTTAGCCTCTCCAACTAAATCTTGTTTTTCTTCAACTTTCTCTTCTGTTTTGGTTTCCTTTTCTGTTTCTTTTTCTTCAGCTGTTTCTTTATTTTCTGTTTTTGTAGTTTCAGATTCAGTTTCAGTAGAAGTTGTTGTTTCAGGGATAACTTCAGGGGTTATAGTTTCAGCAGGAATTTCAGTTGGAGTTCCTGAAGTTTCAGTTTCAGGGGTTATAGTTTCAGTAGGAGTTTCAGTTGTTTCTATTTCTGGGATTATTTCTTCTGTTTCATTTAAAACTGGTTCTGCTGGTTCTTCTATTGTAACATTTTCTTGCGGTTCTTCAATAGTTTCGTTTTCTATTTCAGTAATGTTTTCTTGAGGTTGTTCTTCTGGAATAATCTCTACTTCTGGTTCAACTATTTCTTCACCAATTTGATTTGTCAAATTGGTTCTATATACATCTAAAACAAACGCAACTTTCGGATATTCAATTTCACTTATTCCATAACCCAAACCAAAACCAGAAACATTTGTACCAACTAAATAAAATTCACCTTCACTTAAATTTTCTTTAACTAAATCACTCAATAAAAAAATAAATTCTTCACCTGCATTATTTATCACAACTTTTGTTGAACCCGGAATAAACTCATTAGACTCTAATAATAATTTTAAATCACCTGCAATTTGTTCGCCTATTGAATAATCCTGATCAATAGACATTACAGCCTTTCCAGTCAAATCAATATTTGACAAAAGGAAAAAAGACAAAATAACAAGACATAAAATTCCCAAAACTACAAATAACTTTCGAGATTCCCTATAAATCTTTTCGGTTACAGTACGTAATTTTGAAACTTTTGTTGGTTCCAAAATATATCTTGTTCTATTTATCCCATTACTATCCCTATAACTTTCATAGTAATACGGACCGAAAGTTTTCCACTCTCCATTCACCTTTCTTTTTATATACCTCTTATACACCATGGATAGTAAAAAAATGTACTGTAACTTTTTAAACCTTATTTTTTTTAGGCTAAAATCAGAAAGATTTAAACTTATTTTAATAAAAAAGTTTCAATCTGAATTAGATTAGTTTTCTTTTTGAAAATTAATGTTTAAGAATAATCAAGATTTGCTTTTCTTTCTTTTCATAAAGATAATTAGCCAGACAATATTAACTATTACCAAGAAAACTACTAATATTAATAAAATATTATTCAAATTAAATGTTCCACCTTTTTTTATGATTACCTGTCCTGTTAAGCCAATAACTTCAATGCTATTTTCAGTAATTTTAACTTCTACTTCTTTGTCTGTTTCTTTTTCTCCATAAATTAAAGAAATTTTACCATCATATTGACCTTCTTTGACCCCTACAGTATTCCAAAATGCAACCATCTCAATTTTACTTAAAGCATCAATGTCATAAGTAGGAGATTTAAAATCAGCCATAACTTTTCCGTTTTCATTAAAGATTATAATATTAAGATAAACTTCTTTTAATGGCTGTGACCATTTATTTTCAACTAATGTATTAAATTGTGCAATACTTCCAAGTTCAAAATCATTAACATTAATCTCTAAAATCTCCAATAATTTCTCTCCGACTTCAAAATTTTTTTCAATTCTTGCAATTTCATTGTCATAAAATACTGAAACTTTTGCATTGTAAGTACCTGGTTGAACTTGGGTATTAAATTCCAAAACTAATTCTTTTCTTTCCAAACTTTTTAATGTTTCAGTATTTGATTCTAACGAAGCCAATTTATTGCCCAATCCATCATAAACATCAACTATTGCTCTTAAATTTCCAATATCTAGTTCTCCCCTATTTGTAACCGGGATTAAAAATATCTCTTTTCCTTCAGATTCAATTATATTAATTTCTGCTTCAACATATTTTTCCGGATAAGGCACATAAATATCTACTTTTGTGATAACTGCTACTGTTGCACCTACAAATGAACCTTTTTCTTTAATATCTTTAGGAGTTTCCAAAGCAACAATTTCAATTTCATGTCTACCCGGAGAAGAAATTTCATTTGGTAAGTTAACTGTATAAGTAAAAGATTTAGTTTTATCTGAACTTAAAAATTCCGAGTAAACTTCGTTTAATACTAAATATTCACTAAAATTACCTCGAACCATGAAAACTACTGACATCTCTTTATTTTCTGAATTAATTATAGAAAAATATCCTTGTTTTTGTAAATTTGGTTCAAAATTAATTGTTGTTCTCCCAGGAGTAATACCTATTGCAAAAACATTTTGAATAATAATTATTAACAATAGCCCAAAAATTAATTTTTTAATCATCTTTTTTAGTACAACACTATCCTCCTTTTAATATCCTGAAAGCTTTGTGGATTTTCTATTTCATCAATTCTTTCACTTCCAACTTTTGCAAGCCATCTTTTGAAAGGCTCTGCTTTTTTAGAGGGAATTGACTGAATAATTCTGAAAATTCCTTCTTTATTAGAGCAATCTGTTTCTCTAAGCTTACCATCTGATGATTCTAATTTCAACTGTACACAATTTGTGGACAACTGAATTCCATTTTGTAATTCTCTACTCTTTAGCATATTCCAATAATTTCGTGGATTATCTGAATTAGTAAGTGCAAAAATTACATCTATTACTGAAAAATACCATTCATCTTTATATAAAACTTTTCTAATTTTTTTTCCTTCAAAAAGAATTAATTTTTTAATCATCTTTGCCTCCCTTCATAAGTAGAATTATCTTTCTTTACTTCTTGACTTTCACCTACATTAATTACAATATCACTTGTAAATAAACTTCCGGTTTTTTTACTAACATTTAAATCAACATTTCCTTTATTTTCTAATTCATAACTTTCATTTTTTTCTCTTAAATTTAAAGCAACATTGCTTTCAATTGTAAAATTTTTAATTGCACTTTCTCTTAAATCATCCTGAACTTTCCAATAATATATCCCGGGAGGTAAAGTAATTTCAGTATTTTCAGATAAAATTATTGGATTAGAAAGGTTTTCATTTGTAGATAAAATTACCATTTTCGCATTTTCTATTTCAAATTTAAAATCCTGATCTGATATAGTCATACCGCTAAAAGGATAAATTTGTTTAGGAGCAGTTGCAAAAAATAAATAAACTAAAATCCCAATTATAAAAATTCCTTCCCAAATTAATATCTTTTTTGTTTTATTTTCCATTTTATCCAAGCCTCTCTTTTATTTTTTTAATTAATTTTTCTGATAAAAAGATATTCTTCTCAACTATTTTTTTATTAAATTCTACGAAAAGACTAACATTTCCATAATCTGCCTGCATTCTTAAATCATACAAATTTCTTAAATGATTATAATAATTTTCTCCCAAAACTTCTGCACATAATTCCCAAATCTTTTGATGATTTTTTGGAACTTTTTTTTGATTAAATAAAAGATAAGAAATAACTGCTTTTTCAAATGCAAAATATAATCTATTTGCACTTGTCCTTAAACTTAAATTAAGACTATTTTTTGATACCTGCAAAAATTCTTCAGCGATTTTAAATTCATCTAAATATGTCTTTTCCAATTTCAATACCTGTTTTTTTTAATTCAACTAAATTTTTAATTTTATATTTTTGATTCAAAAACTCCAATGCATCTACTTTAGTTTTTGGGAAGAATTCTTTTGAAAAACAATAAACATATGCTAAATTTATTAAAGAATTATAGAACAAATTCTTGTCCTTCCCGATTATTGCCTCAAATGCAGAATTTAAAAACTCAAAATATTGTTTTTGAGATTTATCATATTCCAAAACATAAGATGATTGATAAATGACTATCCCTTTAAATAAATTATCAAAATTAAATGAATCCTTATGTATGTTTATAATAACTCCAAAAAATCTTTCAATTCTTTTTTTTATCTCTTCCAAAGATTTAATATCTTCTAAGCTTAATTTATCTCCTAAAAGTAAAAAATCAATATCATTAAAATTTTTATTTTTTAAAGCACTTCCAAAAAGTAATGCAGAATTAATCTTTTTATTATCAAATAAAGAAGAAACAAATAGATGAATAATAAGTTTTTTAAAAGGGTCTAATGATTTAAATTCAACTGAATCTAAATAATATTTAAACTGCAAGGAATAATTATCTTTAACTAAACTCACGATTTTTTGATTTCCCAAATTTTCAATTTTTATAAGTCCAATTTTCTCAAGAAAATTTAAGGCCTCAAAAGAGGAATTTCTGCCGGTTTTAGCTTCTCCAATAAGAACTTCTATACTTTTCCCATTTTTACTGAGGATAATTCTTTCCATTAATTTCATCATACTTTTTTGGTATTTCATCGTACTTTTTTAATACTAATAAATATTATAAACTTTTCCTAAATATTTATAAGTTTATTCTCCCAGTTCAGCAGTGAATACAACATTTGAACTTCTATCCCCTGATCCTTCATCAATCGGAACTTCAACTAAAATATCCACTTCAGCGGTATCATTTGTATCACTCCAATTTAATTGTACAATAATCATTTCAGTATTTGCAGGCATTTGACTCCAGCTAATATTACTTAATTGTGAATTGAAACTACCCTCTTCGCCGGTTTTATTATCAACTTTAAATTTATAATAATTATTTGGATTAACAATGCTATTCCACAAATCAGTAGCATTAGTGCTAATATTTAACATGCAATTTCCATCGTTTTGCAGTAAGAATGGCCAAGGGTTATTAGTTGTTGTATTTGAAGTGCCTTGGAATTGCAAAGTTCCAAAACTAACTGTATCATTTATCAAAGTAATTATTAGTTCAGCATTAATATCAATCCTTCTTTTTGGCAAGGCATAATTTCCGTATGTAACTCCTGAATCATCACTCGCTTTAACAGACCAATTATAATAATAATCATTATCTGAAAGTGCTTCTAAATATTGTGTTATAACATAATTTGTTGTGCTAATTCCAGAGGTATATCTATCATATTGTGTACATCCACCCCCTAAAGTGTTATAACAAGTTAAGTTTAAATCATAAGTTAATGCATCATTATCATCATCACTCGCACTCCAAATAAACTCCGGAGTCCTATTTGTAGTGGTATTATAATTATTTGGAGATACAAGGGTAACATTTGGTAAAGTGTTTAAAATTGTTATTTGATTTGAAACTCCCCAATCACTATAAAGTGCTCCGTCGTACAATCTAACTTGGCAAGTCCAATTTTCTAATTTTGTTGTATTGCCGTCGTCTAATATTGCAGAGAATGTTGTTCCGTTAGCATAAGAATTATTGTAATCAATAGTTTGATTTAATCCGCCATTCTTGTACCATCTTACACTTACATCTAAGGTATCTGCATCAGGGTCGCTGATTACCGCAGAACAATTTAAATTTGATAATGTTTTATTTGTTCCATCTACGGACACTAAATTTGGTGTGGGGGTGTTTGGAACTTCATTTGCGACTATAATTGAAAAATTATAAGTCACAAATAATTGTGTTCCGTCTGTATTAACTAATGTATTTGATTGGTCATCAACAATTCTCGCAACAGCTCTATATGTTCCTGCTCCAGTGCCATTAAGAGTTGTGTTCCATTTGCCGTTAAAATATTGGTCATACTTAATTAATGTCGAAGTATTAATCTGAATCGGTACAGTTGCATTATAAATAGTCCAATTATTATCCCATTCTGACCCGCTCCATTTTTGGACTTGAAGTAATAAATAAATCGATGTATTAGTTGTTCCGTTATTTTGTGCTTTAGATTGATTTGCTTCTTCTGCAGTATACTCACTAAATGAAGAAACATTAAAGATTAACTCATCAGTATCAGTATTCCAACTTAAAATTTCACAATCAGAACATTCAATGCCATCTTTTAAAATAGTAGGATAACCTAAATTTAAATTTCTCATTGTTACATTTGCAGAAGCATTTAAATTTGGATATATTGCTGAATTGACATAAATAGAATTATATCCCATAACAATTGTAGAATCCATATCATATGTTGCATTTAATGTAACATTATTATGCCAAGCAATTTGACCATAAACTCCATCATCTAATGTCAGTTCATGCGGTGCATCGTTTAATCCAACATCGCTTAAATCACTTGTTTGACCATTACCTTCAAAATTATTATATTGTATAGTATTTGCCATTGTGCAATTAACAATAATATTTTGTGCATAAGGATATTCTGTTGAACTTAAACTGAAAGTTGCTGAATAAGTTCCATTAACTTGAGAAGTACAACTAAATTGTATTTCTTTTGTTCCAGCATTGATACTTCCGGAAGTGAAATTTGAAGTAATATTTGTGCAAGCTCCTGAAATACAACTTACACTAACTCCGGTATGATCTAGATATGCTAAAATATTTTCGTTATTTGAAATAATACTACCCACTAAATCACTTCCTAAGAAAAGATATTCCTGACTCCAATTAATTCCTCCAACTTGGAATTCTTGTATTGAAGTTGAATTTGAATTGCCCCAAGTATCATTAGCATAATATCTCCATCCAACTGTTTTACCCATATTTGTTATAATTCTTGAAACATTAGTACTCACATTATTAGACGGGAATGATTGAGCAGAAGTATTTTGCCATGAACCAGAATCATTTATTGAGAAAATATATTTATTTAAATTTTCATCAACCCAAGTAGTATTAAACTGAACTGAATCATATTGATAAATCGCACTATCATTTTTCAAAATATTTGAATATGTCGGAGGATTTGGTTCAGAAATATCAGTTAAATTTAAGCTAATATCATCCCAATAATTTCTCACTTGTGCTGCAGCATCGTTTCCTAAATTTCCATTATGTATAAATTTAATATTATAGTTTCCAGCACTTGTAAAGTTTGAAGTCACATTAACAGAAACACAAGTCCAAGCTAAAGTACTAGATGGGGAATAACTCCATACAGTAGATTCTGTTAAACTTGGATCAGTTAATGTAACTGATAAAGTTAGAGTATCTACAACATTCCAGACAGTAACATTATAACAGAATGTTAAATTAGCATAACTTAAACCATTAATTACTGTTGAATTCACATTAAATGTTTGATTCCATGTTCCTGTTCCTACTTTATTTCTTCCATAAGTATCAGCATAAACACTTCCTCCTGTTCTTCCAGTATTTACCCATGCTCCAGTATTGTCGGCTGTAGAAGGAGTAAAAGCCCAACTTGAAGAATCAGTATAAAAATCTCCATTTATAATATATTCAATTATTGAAGGGTCAATAATATGATCAAACTTAACACTTCCATCAATAATTTTTAAATCAAAAGTATCCTGTTCACCAACTAAATTCGTTAAATAAATTTTATTATATTCATTAGAATTTATTGAAGAAAATTCTGCAATTAATTCATTACTATTTATTTCATAAACTTCAATTCTTGGGTTACCACTTATTATCTTTGGATATATTGTAATATCCCTTGAACTGTTTAATACTGATTCAAAAGTTACTCGTACAAATTCATTATTATTAATTATCGGACTCCATACATTATCCAATTCCTTAACCTTCTGCGAGATATCTAAAATAAATTCTCTATCTGAATTTAAATATTCTGCTTTTTTAATTTCAATAATTAATTCATAAGTTTGTTCACTTAAATGAGGTACAGTCCATTCAATGTAATCAATGTATCCATTGTTGTTTTTGTCATATACTTTGATATTAACAAGTTCTTTTGAACCATTTGTTGTTCTGTATAATTTAATCTGGTTTTCAAAAACCTCTTTATCTAAAGTAGTATATGCTAAAATATCCTGATAATGAGTTTTTGAAGTAATAATAATTCTTTTACCTTGCTTGATTTTATTTTCAATCGCAATTGGTCCTGGTGTTTGATAATTTATTTCATAATCATAAGATTCCTGTAAAGGTTCAATTACAACTTCTTTTATTTCCTGTCCGCTAATTTTTCCTGAAAATAAATTTAACAATCCTTTAAACCAGGATATTTTATTTCCTTCTTTATCTTTTGATACTACTTTTGCATTTATTTTAGATTTATCCTTATCAGTAATTTGATATAACTCAATATTTGTTGCTTCACTTGGAATTTCAATATTTTGATTTATAGACGAATTTGAAACTTTAACTGTTTTTTTCCATAAAACCGGTTGATTTAATGTAACCTCTGAATTAGTTATAATTATTTGTTCTTCATTTAAATTTGCATTTAAATTTTCAGGATTTATTTTTAATTCCGGGGGATCAGTTAAATTAACTACTTCATCAGCAGAATAATTATCTTTTAATGTTCTTATTTGATTTGTCAAATTAATAAACATATTAAAATTTCCACTTTCACTTCCATTAATATGGTTTACTGTATCATTTGCATAAATTTTATAGATATAAGTTCCATTTGTATAATCTGTATAATTATATTGATAACTGTCTCCTAATGTGTTTTCCATGGTGTAGTTTGTTTCTGATTCTCCAGGAGGGGTAATACCTATTAAGACTGTATCTAAATTATTTTCTGAGACATCAGCATTTAAAGTTACATTTAATCCAAATCCTTGATTGGCTGGAGTAGCAGATAATGAGTTTACATCCGGGAATGTAGTATCAACTGTAAACCAAATTGAATCATTTAATCCCCAATTTCCTCCAGAATCATTTCCATACAAAAATAAATGATGTGTTCCGTCTTCTACAGTTAAGGAGGTGTTAATGTTTGCAAGTGTAACATTTGTTCCATTGTAATTAACAATCCATGTTGAAATTGTTTCATCTGCTGAGGCATTAAACCAGATAGTTGAAGTGTTATATGTGCTATTTGTTGGAGAAATAACATTAATTATCGGGTTAGTAACATCAATTGTAAAAGTTACATTTAAACTTCCATTAATATTTCCTGCAGTATCATTACAATAGAATTTAACAGTGTGTATTCCTTGGGTCATCGACGAATTTGTTGCATTCCACTCATTCGCAGTAAGGTTAACCATAGTTTTATTTGCAGTATTATCTAAAGAATAAACACAAGCACTAATTCCACTTGAATCAGTAGCTGTAACATTAAATATTATTGTTAATGTTGGATAGGTGGTATTTTGAGGGGTATTAATCGTGACATTTGGAGGAGTTGTATCAACAGTGATTGTTCTTGTTTCAGTAAAATTCATATTTCCAGCTTCATCATATGCATAAGCTTTGAAAGTATAATTTCCATCTGTTAAGTTTGTGAAATTATTGTATAACCTGTTAGTTCCTGCGTTGTATAATGCTTTGATTTCCTGTGCACTTAAAGCTCTGTTGAAAATCATTACATCGTCGATTGAACCATTCCAAATATTTGAAGTTGGTAAATATCCTCCAGAGATTTGGACTGAACTATTTGATCTAAATATCCCTCCGGTTTGCGATGCTGAACTACTGACTTGTCCATTAACGTATAAAGTCATTTTTGAATTATTATATGTTCCAACAACATAGTACCATGTATCATTATCAACAGAGTAATTTGATATAGCTACATCAGTTCCTGCAGAATTATAAAGTCTAAAATAAAATTTATTTGGAACTCCCTCTATTATTCCCAAGAACCAAGATCTGCCAAATCCAACATTCGAATTATCTTTAGAAACAATGTATCTATAAGCAGATGCTCCATTATCTCCAAGATTTTTAACCCAAGCACTAACAGTTATTTCATTAGAAAGATTTAGATTTTCATTATTTGTAATATTTATATAATCATTACTTCCATCAAACTTCAAAGCTTGACCCCTTATACCTGTTGTTATATTTGAAGTGCTTAAACCTCCATTAAATGTTCCAAAATTATTATATGTTGAATTATCATAAATTCCTGTTGAATTATATGCATCCATTCTCCACCATCCTACTAAACTTCTGTTCCAGTCAATAAATGCTGAATGATTATTTGCATCACTTGTTGAAACATTAACATATGTATAATTTTCATTGAATAAATCTAAATTATTCGGTGTTGGAGTGACAAATTCAATCTGGGGAATACTTGTATCAACTAAAAAAGTAACATTTTTGCTCCCATTAATGTTACCTGCAGTATCATTACAATAGAATTTAACATTATGTGTAACTTGTGTCATCGATGAATTTGTTGCATTCCATTCATTTGCAGTAATATTCGTCATAGATTTATTTGCGGTATTATCTAAAGAATAAACGCAAGTATTAACCCCATTTAAGTCTGTTGCTGTAACATTAAATACAATCGTTGTATTAGCATAAGTTATATTTAAAGGAGTGTTTATAATTACACTTGGGGGGGTTATATCAACAGTAAATGTTACATTTTGATTTCCAATAATTCCCTCTGTATCATTACAGTAAAAAATCACGATATGGCTTCCTTCTATCATTGACGAATTTGTTGCATTCCATTGACTTGAAGTTAAGTTTGTCATTGATTTATTGGTTGAACCATCTAAAGAATAAATGCAAGTGTCAACTCCACTTATATCTGTAGCAGTCACATTAAATACAATAATTGATTTGTAAGAAGTATTTAACGGCGTGTTAATTGTAATTGTTGGAGCAGTTGAATCCCCTCCAAGATAAAATCCAACAATATTTTTATAACTTGTAGAATCAGTTATGCCGGAGATAATTCCTACCATTGCATTAGCAATATAATTTGATGAAGAAATGTTATCTCCTCCATTTGAAATTGTTGGAGTAACAATCTTGTAATTTGTACTGTTAATTTCAGAAGAAATTAATGAACCGCATATGATTAATAAAAATACAATTAATAAAATCCATTCTCTTTTTTTCATAAAATAATGAATGAGAATATATTTATAAATTCATTCATAAAAGGCTCTATTCAGAGTTAAATATTTTCAAATTTCGACTTTCTAGATAAGAATCTTTGAATCCAAAATGGCAGTAAATTCCGGAAAAAATTCCTAGATTATTATTGCTCTTGTGCTTGTTGTTGCAAGCAATCAACCCAAATAATATTCATTGTAGGAACTATTTAACTTTTTATAGAGATTTTTCTTTCTTTATTATCTCTTGAATTTCTTTTTTTAGCTTAGGAATATCTTTTTTAACAACTTCCCATACTTTTTCATAATCAACCCCAAAATATGCATGAATAATTATATCCCTTGTTCCTGCAATTTTTTTCCATTCAATATTTGGATATTTTTTTCTGAATGATTCAGGAATATTTTTAACAGCTTCTCCAATAATTTCAATTTGCCTTATTATTGCACTTTTTCTTAGTTCATCCCCAATAAATTTTTCCTCAGAAATTCCTTTAGAAAAATTTTCAATATTAATTATACTCCCTAAAATATCTTCTACAAATAAGAGTATATCTCTTTTCATATAATCCTCACTTCACTATTAATAATATTTTCTCTAATTCTTGGGTTTATAATTTTATATTCAACTAAATCCACTTTTTTCCCTAATTTTTCTTCTAATTCAATTTTTATTCCGGCAAAATCAAATAAACTTATTCTTTTTTTTATTTCAACTAAAATATCAACATCACTATTTTTTTTTTGTTCACCTCGTGCATAAGACCCAAAAATTCCTGCTCTTACTACTTTGTTCTTCTTGAGTATGGGCATTATTTTTTTTTTAATTAATTCAATTTGCTTATTCGTTTTCATAAAATATTAAATTAATTTTAATTTAAATAATTATCTTAATAGCCTCAAATAAAAATTATATGTCTTATTATTGTTCTTGTGCTTGTTGTTGCAAGCAATCAACCCAAATAATATTCATTGTTTGGTTACCAATAACTAATGGAACTTGCTGGCATTTGGAAGCTTCCTGAGCAACACCAATTATTGCCTGTTGGTATCCATAAGTTGCACCTTGCTGATATAATGAAACATCTTTCGCCATTTTCCATTCTGAATACTTTTCAGAAGCAATATAGCCAATAGAAATAATTAATAGAAATGCTAAAACTCCAATTAAAATGCCTACTTTTTTTGCCATATAATTATCTGTTTTTTTCATTTAAATATTTAATCTTTTTACTTTTTATAAATTTTTCTTTATTCAATATTCCCGAAATTATAAAAATTAAATTACCTTAATTTAAAATAAAATCTTTGATTAGATTATAAACTTCAGGATATTTTTCAGGTTTTAACATTTCCTGATGCAAGAAATCAAAACCCTCACAAGTTCCATTAATATAAGAATTATTTGCCCAAGATAAATAAGCACTGCTATTTTTCACAACACCATCACCATTCTCTCCTTCCATACTGCAACCAACTCCGATAATATTCTTTACAGAAATTTTTGGAAGATTACCATAAATTAATTTATTCATAAACAAGCTTTTTTCATCCATGTCTTCACAATGTTTTTCTGCTCCAAAGATTGGACAACCTGACAATATTTTCCCGTCAATTCCATTATTTGGAACACCTATTAAAATTAATTTTTCGACATCGTCTTCTCCAAATATCTGAATGTATCTTCTTGCAACCAATCCTCCCATACTATGAGAAACAATTATTACTCTGTCTTTGTTTGTTTTTAATTTTACTTCCTGAATTATATCATTTAACCTTAAGGCATAGGTATTCAAATTATCAGATTGTGTCTCAAGAATGATTGTCTTTTCAGTATTTTTGTAAATATCAAAATAATAACTTCCGGTGAAAACAATTTGTTTGTTGATATTTTCAAATGTTTGAAGATTCCCTTCACTACTTAAAATAAAATCTCCTCCGTCTAAGAAACCGTCAGAAAATAATTTTTCCTGTATGCTCCTTAAATCACTTAAGCTTTTTTCTGCAGAAATTGCATTATTAAATGAATGACCGTGAAGCAAAATAATTGGATATTTTGTTTTATCATTAGCACAATTTTCATCACAACATTCTTCACAAATATTATTGTAGCAACAAATTAATCTTTCATTTTCAATAAATAAATTTGTTTGATAATTTACTGAAAAGTTATTTACTAACGGCTCAACTCCGGAAAAATTGATATCTTCAAAGATTAAATTAGTTTCATTTAATTTATTTAAGCTTAATTTAATTTGATTTAATTTTAAAAGAATCTCTTCAATTTCTAAAGTTTTATCTTCAATATTGATTAAAGAACTCAATGAATCTGTAAATTCATTATGCCTTTTAATTAACTCTGAAATTTCTGCAAAATCATTTATACTTAAATTTTTTTCAAGAGTTAATTCAATTAATTCAAATTCTTCCTGTTTTATTAAAAAAGTTAAATTGTTATATTTATCAAATTCATTTTTTAAAAAAGAATTTTCAATTTCAAATGTTTTTTCTGAAAAATTTATTTTTTTATCTAATACTAAACCATATTCATAACTTCTAAAATTTTCTATACTTTCATTTATTTTATCTGAAATAAACAATTTTTCATATTCAGTTAAATTTTGGAGAATAACTTTTTTTGATAAGATGTTATATAGATATTTATTCTCTAAATATAAGATGTTTAATTTTGTATCTTCTTCAATAAATTCATTCAATCGTTTTATTGCTTTATTTCTTAAAAATAATTGATCTTCATTAAGATTATAGTTTACAGTTATAAGAGAACTTTTCCGGATTGTTTCCCCTGTAGCTTTACAAAAATTAGATTGTTTACTTAGGCAACTTACTTCAAATAGATATAATATTTGTCCTGCACCTTTATCTGGTGCTTCAAAGAAATATTTTTTTGAGTAAGGATTAGAAATAACAGTATCAAAATTACCTTTATCAATCACTTTATTCTCGGAAAGGTCTAATAGTTCATATTCACAGAGAGATTTACAAAAAAGATTTGTTGAAACATAAACATTAAATTCCCCTTTTGCAGAATCAGAATTATTTAAAAAAAATTCCTGAGGGTCCACAGTTAAATGAACAAAAAATTCATCCCCGATTAAAAAACGGATAGATAAATAGATTTTAGTTCCAAAAAAGATTAGAAGTATAAAAAACAATAATAAGATGATTATTAAAACCGCTGGTTTTTTGAAAAAAGAAGTCAATTTTGTCAGGTCAAATTTTACTTTTTTATTCGATTTCTCTTTCACCTCATTCATTTTCAAATAAAGAATTATAGATTTATTACCTTTTTGGTTAAATCGGTCCTTTTGTAAAAATATTTATTAATCAAACTTATCTGATTAGATTATGAATGATGAACTTCGAAAAAAATTAATTAGTCATAAAAAACTAGCTCAGGAAAGAACTATTCTTGCAAATGAAAGAACAACTCTTGCATATATTCGAACAGGATTTGGTTCTTTTGGATTAGGAATTGCTTTTATTAAATTATTTGAAGAAAACATGAAATATGTTTATGCAGGATATATTGCATTAATTGTGGGGATAATTTTAATTCTTTTAGGTCTTGTATATTATCCTTTAAGAAAAAAAAGAGAATTATCTTATTAAAAACAATTAGGCTTTGTAGAAAGTAAAAAATAATTTTTGAATTTTATACTAATTTCTTGGAAATTCAAATATTCTTTAAGGGCGGGTCTTTTTGCTTTAGCAAAAATTTATAGTGGGAATTTATAAAATTTAAAAAACAAAAATAAACTTTCTACAGAGCCGAACAATTATTAGCATTTTTAAACTTAAAAATCATACTTCTTGAAATGAGCTATGAGATATTATCTAAACCTGAAGAAATTTATTCTAAAATGCTAAACGATATTAATTTAGCAAAAAAAGAAATATTACTTGAAACATATATTTATAGCAATGATAAAATTGGCAGAATGTTTCGTGAAGCTTTGATTAAAAAAGCAAAGGAAGGAATTAAGGTTAAATTATTAGTTGACTCTTGGGGATCAAGTGCAAAGAAACATTTTTTTAAAGAATTAACTAATCTTGGAGCAGAAGTTAGATATTTTAAAAAATTAGTTTATGCATTTAAAATTATCGGTGCAAATCATGAGAGAAATCACAGAAAACTCCTTTTAATTGACAATCAAATTTCATACATTGGTTCAATAAATATTACTTCAGAAGGTCTTGATTGGGTAGAATTAGTTATTCGTTTTGATGAAGAAATTTCTTTAGTTTTCAGAAGGACATTTTATCATTCATGGAAAAGGTTTAATAAAGATTTCAAAAAAAGAATGAGGAATATAATTCATAAAAATTTCAAAATTATTCAGGATTCTCCTCATGAAAAGCACAGGTATATTGAAAATAGCTACAGAAAAATTATTCTTAAAGCAAAAAAAGAAATTTTGATTGAAACCCCCTATTTTATACCTTCACCAATAATTCGTTATGCGATTCGAAAAGCAATAAAAAAAGGAGTTAAAATTAAGATAATTTTACCTGAAAATTCAGATAAAATTTTTATGGATTTGATTAGGAATAATTATCTTGGAAGACTTTACAGAAATGGAGTTAAAATTTATTTTTATCCGAAAATTTTACACTCAAAATTATTAATTGCTGATGATAAATACTTTTTATTAGGTTCATCAAATTTAGACCATAGAAGTTTTATTCATCAATTTGAAATAAATCTATTAGGAGAACATGAAGAGATTAATACTGCATTAAAAGAATATTTTGTTAAACAACTTAGTGAATCAAAAAAATTTAATTATAAAATCTGGAAACAGCGTAAAAATTTTAAAAAATTTTTGGAATTTTTCTTAAATAAGGTTGAAAAATATTTTTAAATCAGAATAATTAGAAGCAATAAACTTAATAAATAACAATTTCTTTATAAAAATAATTAATAAGATTATGAAAGGAGGTTAAAATAGATGATATATAAAGAATTTTTTAGCGTTTTTGTATTTGTTTTAGTAATTTCTATGGGTTTAGTTATGGCACAATATGGAGCTGATTCAATTGAACAGGAAAATCAATTGACAGTTAGTACTGCTAATGCAGGAGCACAAGTTCAAACTGGAGTAAAGATAAATTCTAAGGGTGAAGAAATAAGTGTTCAAAGTCAGGGAAATAATGAAATTCAACTTGAAGCACAAGGCATTTCTGCAAAATTCAATGGTGAAATGACTGAGGTTTCAGAAGGAAACAAGACTAAGCTTTATGCAAGAATGTCTAATGGATCAGATAGAGAGGTTAAGATTATGCCTGATACTGCATCAGAAACAGCTTTAGAAAAATTAAGGCTTAGGAATTGTGTTGCAGAAGAAGGATGTTTAATTGAATTAAAAGAAGTTGGAAACGGAGATGATACAAGGCTTGCTTATGAAATTCAAATTGAAAGACATTCAAGAATACTTGGAATATTCCAGAAAAAAATGCAAATAAGAACTCAAGTGGATGCAGAAAACGGTGAGATTATTGATGTGAATAAACCTTGGTGGGCATTTATTGCAACTGAACCTGCTGAAGAATAAACAAATTCATTTTTTTTATTTTTTTTATTTTATTTTTTAAACATAAAAACTTAAATAGTTTAAAGTCTATATAATATCTGATGAGAGGATGTTACAAATTAAGTTGCGGTCATCAAATAGAGTTATTATTTTATTCTGAACATAATAGATTAAAGAGAGTATTAGAAAAAATTATTACATTGACAACATTTAATCGGGAAAATAAACCTATCAAAATTAATGGAAAGAAATATTTTGCAGGTACTGTTGACTGTGATAATAAAAACTGCCAAAATCAATTTTGTTTAAATGGTAAAACATATTGCCACAATCAGGAAGAACTACAAGAAATTTATCTGCAAGAGGAATTAATTCAAGAAATTGAAATCGATTATTGGCATTTTGGAAAAAGTCAAGAAGAGATACTTAACAAAAGCAATAGAGTAGCAACAAATAAAAATTTAAACAGAGTATCAAAATATAAAGATTAAAGCATTCTTTTTGTAATTTTTCTTCCGATATATGTTAAAAAACAAAATAAAACAATAAACCCAACCATAATATATAATTCCGGTAAAATTTGTGAATAATTAAAATCAAATAAAATAATTTTCTTTAATGAAATGTCTAATACTACTAATGGATTAAATAATACAAATTTTTTAAAACTTCCTGAAAGAGTTTCAATCGGCAAAATGGTATTTGAAAAAAACATTAAACCTGCTGCAATTAAAACTGATGCAAAGATTGTTGTTTCTTCAGATTTAAATACATAACCAATAAACATTCCCATGAAAATAAATAATGTTAATGATAAAAATAAGACTAAACTTACAGGGAGTATTGAATCAATAAGTGAAACTTTTAAAATCCATTCTATTCCCGCGAAAACCAGAATAAATTGTAATGTCAAAATAATTAAACAACTTAGATAAGAACCGAAAATTAATGTAAAATCCCATGTAGGAGTGATGAAATTTCTAAAAAAGGCTTTCGTTTTTCTTTCTTTTAATACGAATGTGGAAGAAATTAATATCCCCCCAAACATCGCGATTAATGCTAAAATTGTCGGAAGCAAGTAATCACGATTATTTGAACTTGCATTAATTGATTCAATTTTAGTTTTTATCGGAGAGACAATTTTTTCAGGTTCTAAAACGCTTATCTGGTTTATATCATTGATTAATGAGTCAATATTTACAGTAACTATTTGTAAAGAAGATTTTGTCTGATCACTTAAAGTATTTATATCCTCGATGTTTTCAGTAATCTTTGCATTTGAATTTTTAATTGAATTTAATATTGTAATTGTATCTTCTATTTTCTTTTTTGCGACTGAATCATTAACACTATCAAGCAAATTATTTGCGTCATTTAAATAAGTGATTGCATTATCAATCTCTGAAGAGGATGGGATATCATGAGTGTTATCATTAATTTCATTTAATTTTGAAATTGATTGAGAAATTACGACATTTTGTTCTGGCAAAGAATTTTTGGCAGAAGATAAAACATTGACTAAGTCTGTTGCTAAAGCAATACCTAAATCTGAAGCTTGTGCAGAAATCTTTTCTTCTACACTATTAATCAAGGCATAGGCAATATTCATTCTTGAATGATCAACATAAAAAACTATATCATTTGAACTTCCTATTGCAGTTAAATCATTTGGAAATATTATACAGATTTGAATTTTACTTGATTTAATTGAACTGATGCATTCATCCTGAGAATTGAATTTATTTATAATTAAATTTTGTTCTTCAAAACCGTTAAGTATGTCTTGCGTTAAGTTTGTATAAGATTCAGAATAAACTCCTACAATAATTCCAGAGAGGGCAAATGAATTAAATGCATAACCCATGAATAAAATTACAAATAATGGTACCAATAAAATAACTAAAGCAGAAAGAGGAGATCTTGAAAAAATTCTAAAATCTTTTCCGACAATACTTAATAATGATCTAATTCCCATTGTTTTTTATCTCGTCAATTTTTATATCCTCTTTTACTTCATCAATAGTTGGTATATCTTCAAATTCTTTTTCTAATTTTTCAGTCCCGCTAATTAAACTTTCTTTTTTTTCTACTTTTTTTTGCAATAAATCTAAATGAGATTTTTCCTGAGAAGATTCCTGATAAGTGATCCTATCTTTCTTTGAGAAAATTTTATTAAAAACATCAGTTAAATTATCACATCCATATTTTTCTCTTATTTTACGAGGGGAATCTTCTTCAATTATTTTTTCATTGTATAAAATTGCAACTTTATCACAAATTTTATCTGCTTCTTCCAATAATTGTGTTGTTAAGATAATTGTAGTTTTATGAGAATTAATCCTTTTTAATAAATCAATCATTTGCTCCCTTAATAAGGGATCTAAGTCTGCAGTTGGTTCATCTAAAATTAATATTGAAGGATTGTGAATTAAAGAACAGCCAATATCTAATCTTTTTTTCATACCAATAGATAAATCTTTGGCGAGTGTATTTTCTGCTTTTGTCAAACCTAACAGGCTCATGATTTCTTCAGTTCTTGTTTTTAGAAGTTTTCTTTTTACTTCATAAAGTCTTCCAAAATGATATAAATTTTCTTTAACACTTAATTTTTCATAAAAAGAGCCGTCTTCAATTGCAAGACCAAAAAATTGGGTAATATTTCCCATATCTTTTAAGATGTCTCTTCTAAGATAATAGATTTTACCTTTAGTTGGTTTATAAAAAGATGTCATCATTTTTAAAACAGTTGATTTTCCTTCTCCTGAAGCACCAATTATACCGGTAATTTTTCCTTCAGGAATTGTCAGATTAATTGAATTTAAAACAGTATTTTTTCCAAAACGTTTTGTGACATCTTTGAATTGGATTAATTCGTCATCCATTATTTATAGAGAAGGATTTCTTTTTTAAACTTTAGCCAGAATGCTTAGTTAAATTAATTAGCATCATAAAAATCAATTAAGCTTCTTGTTACTTCTTTTCCAGCATCATCAATTGCTACAACATACAATTCAACACGTCTAATTTCTCCCATCTCGCTTAAATCAAAAGTATATTGTTTAGTTTGAAGGATATCAGGCATGTCTTCAATTACTTCATACATATCGGTTTGATTATAAAATACAATTGAAACATAACCAAATCTTTCACCAGGACGATATTTTTGAGATATTTCTTCTTCAATAGATTGATATTTTTCAATTAAATCTGAACCACTTATTGCTTCAAAATATTGCCCTCCTCCGGCATTTGCAATTGCCTGAAGAGTTATTCCATCAGCATCCTGACCAAAACCAATAGAATAAATTACAAAATTATTATCAGTATTTAAACTGGAATTTGCAGTTACAGCAGATTTTATTGCATCTTGTTCAGGATTTCCTGTTCCTTGTGCTGGGCATGTTACTGTAGCATCTCCATCGCTCATAACTATTATTGCTTTTGGTTTTTCCGGGGTAGATTGGGAAGATAATCTTGAAACTGCATTATTAATCCCACAGCAAATACATGTTCCTCCGTTTGCAGTCCATGAATCAATTTTGCTATCTAAAAGAACAGTATCTTCGGTTAAATCTGCGGAATAGCCTGAAATTATGTTATTACTATATGCAGAGATACCTATACGATTATTACTTTTATCGATAGTATCTACAAGATTTTTACTTGCATCTTTTAATGGTGTTAATTTATTACTCCAAACTCCAAAACAAGTATTAATGCATGTATTTTCTTTACTTGAGACGACTTTAGAACAAGTTCCATTATTATAATCTCCACCTAAATTAGTTATGCAACAATTATTAGTAACATTTTTGCAATCTCCCCAGCTCATACTTCCGGATAAATCTACCACAGTGATTATATCTACTTCAGAAGATTTTGAAGTATATTTTGAACTTTCTAATTTTAATTTTCCTGCTAATCTTTTTACAACAACTTTTGATTCAGAGATATTTTGAAAATTCACTGATGAGAATTCAATTCGGGTGTTTAATATTTGTGAATGAACATCTGATTTAAAATTTTCTTTTAGCATAATTTTGGAAACAATCACCCAACCGATACTTACAAGAGATAGTGCTAAAAGAACTATTATTAAAGTTATTACTAAATTTCCTAAGCCTCTTTTCATAGTATAAAAATATTATTTATAATATATAAATATTTAGAAATATTTTAAGATTAATTTAATTCTATTGATTCAACAAAATTACGGGTTATTTCTTTTCCCTGATAATCAATTGCAACAGAATAAATTTCTACAAGTGTGACATTATTCATTTTACTTAAATCAAAAGAATATTTTTTTGTTTCTAAGACTTCCGGAAGTTTTCTTTCTTCCATATAAACATCAGTCTCATTATAAAATACAACAGACAATCTTACATAAGTTTCAATAGATTTATATTTTATTTTTATCTCATCTCCGATTTGGTCATAAATTTTTATTAATTCAGTTCCATTTGCTGCTTTAAAATATTGTCCGCCTCCTTCATTTGCAATTGCTTTGAGAGTTGTTTCATCAGCATCCTGACCAAAACCAATAGTATGAAGAACAAAATTATCGTTTACGTTTAAAACAGATTTTGCGTCACGTGCAGCATTTATTGCATCCTGTTTTGCATTTCCTGTTCCTTGCTCCAAACATTTTTCATTTGCAATTCCGTCACTCATTAAGACCATTGCTTTTGCACGTCCGAGAGAAGATTGATTTAAAAAATTATTTTTTGCCTGATTAATTCCGCAACATATGCAAGTAGTAGTTTGACTTGACCAAGAATCAGCAACGCTCTGCAAAAAGATAATATCTTTAATTAAATCTGTAGAGTAACCTGGAAGAAAGGAAACACTATAAGCAACAAATCCTATACGTATATCTCCGTCATTAATTAATTCGGCGAGATTTTTACTTGCAACTTTTAACGGCGTTAATTTTGAATACATGCTTCCGGAAATATCAACAACTGAAATTAAATCAAAATCTGAAGGGGTTTGCCCGGGATAAATATTTACTTCTTCAATTCTTAATTTTCCGCTATATCTACTTACAATTACTTCAAAGTTAGAAAGATTTTGAGAATTAACTTTTACTAAATCTAAACGGGTGCTTAATAGTCTTGACTGTGCTTCAACAAATTTTCCTTTACCAAAAAACAAATTATAACTAATTGACCAGACTGTTCCAATAATAGACAGTACAAGAATAATTAATAATATATTAGAAATTAATTCAGACATACCTCTTTTCATAATAAAGAAATATTATTTTAAATATATAAAGATTTAGAAAAATTAGGCTTTTTCATAATTTTTTAAAGCGTTTTTAACATTCTTTAAAAGTTGTTCCATGCTAAATTCAAGTTGTTGCTTATTTCTTGTACCTGTGCAAACTAATTTACCGTTACTAAATAAAAGGAATGTTGCATTGGGTTCGATTAACTTGTAAACTAATCCTGGAAATTGTTCTGGTTCATATTCAGTATTTTCCATTTCTAAAGCTAAGAAATTTAAGTTTAGTTTAAGATTTATTGTTCCGGAAGCTACAATATTTTGTACAGTAATTTTTGGTGTGATTGTAATATTGACATTAATCTTTTTTAATTGTTTTATTACTGCGTCTATTACTTCTCTTACTTGAGCTACAGATTTTGTTCCTGTGCATACAAGGTTTCCTGAAGAGAATACAAGTACAGCTGATTTTGGTTCTTTTATCCTTAATACAAGTCCCGGAAATGTTTCAGGGTTATATTCAGTATTTGGTTGTGTTCGAGCAAGTTTTGTTAAAGGAACAGGTTTTTCTAAAGATGTTGTTGCTACAATATTTTGGATTTTATATGAACTTTCTTTATCTGCCATGCTTATATATAAATAAATTTCATTTATAAATGTTATTGGGGATTATCTCTTAAATTTTGTGAATTTGCGGGGAATTTTTTCGGGATAAATTTTTGATTAATTGGATAAGTTTGGGGGTTATTTTGTGAAGGCATTTTTGGGACAGAATAATCTTGATTGCTTAAAGGAATTTTCTGAGGAGTTTGAGGCATCTTTGGGGCAGAATAATCTTGATTGCTTGGAGGAATTTTCTGAGGAGTTTGAGGCATCTGAGGCATCTTTGGAACAGAATAATCTTGATTGCTTAAAGGAATTTTCTGCAAAGTTTGAGGCATCTGAGGCATCTTTGGAACAGAATAATCTTGATTGCTTAAAGGAATTTTCTGTGGAGTTTGAGGCATTTGAGGCATCTTTGGAATAGATTCAGGGTAATTTTGAGAGGAAGTTTTAGGTATATACTCTTCATCTTGAGATGTTTTTTGAGGAGTTTTTTGCGTATTTTGATGTTTTTGAATAATTTCTTGTACATATTCCGGGTTTTGCTGTAAAAATCGTTGAAATTCAGTAAAACCATAAGGATTATCTTTTGAATAATGAGGATAATCCTGATAATCTTTAATTAAATTACGATCAGGATTATTTAGATCATCAAATTTTTTGATAATTAATAAAATAACCAGGAGAATCATTAAAAGTTGCAACATTATAATAAACCAATAAATCCATCCAAAATTTTTAAAATAGGTGCAAGATTTTGTATCAGCAGGTTTAAGACGGATTGTTCCGCAATTATTCAAATCTTTACATTCTTTTTTTTGTATTTCTGTTTCAGGACATTCTTCAGGTTCCCATTCTCCACATTGCCAATTTGGTTCACAAACACCACAAGTTAATGCTTCCAGAGGTTTATTTGTTTGGTTCCCGCAACTATTAACATCAACACAACTTCTTATTTGACTATCACCAAGACAAGGAGACCATGCAGTGCAACTCCATTGAGGGGTACAAATAGTATTGTTAACAATTGCTTTACCGGTAAATATTGATTGAATATCTGACGGGATTAAAAAAACAAATGCAAAAATTAAAACTATTGCTAATAATAAAAAAGAATAAACTATTTGCCCTCTTTTCACCTCGCTCTCCATAAGGGAAATAAGATAAAAGAAATTTATAAATGTTTAGAGAATCTTCGAGAGATGTATTCGACTAATTCTCTTCCGTTTAATTGCACGCTTGAGGGTCCTGCACGAATAAAAAATTCTTCATCTTTGTTGTCTTTCAAGAAAATAGGTTTGTCGCTTTTTTTGCATTCAATTTCAACAATTGTTTTTCCTTCAATTAAAAAACTTTTAATATTAATAAATGGCAAAAATTCTTTTCCGATTTTATCTTTAATTAAATTTGTTAAATGCAAATTAAATTTATCATAATTTTCAAATTTATCCTGTGAGATACCATTAATCTCTCCGCTGTCATTTACTCCGATAAATAATTTTCCTCCGTTAGAATTCATGAATGCAGTCAATGTTTTTAACACAGAAAATTCAATTTTTCTGTCAATTTGTTTAAGATACAAATTCATTCTTAATGTTGATTTAAATTCTAATTTTTCATTTTCCCCTGATTTAATTAATTCCAGAATTTCACTTGGGTCGTCTATTAAAGAAAATTTGTTGGGATTTGAGTTAATGAATTTTTTAACTATTTGTTTTATGAAATTCATTCTGGTTTTCATATAGATATAACCGATAATTGAGGCAATTAGTGCACCAATAATAACATAAGTCATGCTCATCATTGAATAAGTATAAGTGGATAAACTTAATTCATAACCTAAAAGAAATTTTAAATAATATTTTAAAATTTCAAGACCAAAACCAAATGTGACAGCTAAATTAAAAGAGAATAATATTATCAGCAAGGGATTTTTTTTAATTTGATTACTTGCATAGAGGATAAATGATATTAAAAAACCAATAAAGCTTATTGCTATTCCAAAAAATAAAGGTGCAATTACTCCGTTAAATTGTCCAAAAAATAAAGTTATGATAACAAATATTAATAATAAAATTTCAAATTCTTTCGGAATTTTAATATCGACACTTTTTTTAATTACCTGCGGAATGAACATTAATATTAATAAAAAAATGCTTGTTGACATTAAATGCCAAAGGTGATAATAAATTGAATTGATTATTGAAAGTATCAAAAATAATTTTACTGCTAAAGAAAAATAATCTTTTATATTTGGGAAATAATTAAGCATTGATTTATTAAGTGTTTGTCATTTATAGTTTTTTTGGGTTAAGAAGTTATTTTATTCTTTCCCAAGCCTGTTCTTGTTTATCTTCGCATTTTGCAGGAACATAAAGTTTTATCCCTTTTTCTCCAAGCATTTCAAGTTCAGAATATTTTCTTCTTAATTTTGTTTCACGAAATTTTGGATTTTTTAAATAAAAATGAATAGGCCTTGTATGAATTCCGCCATGAATCGCAAGAATATTTTCGGCATTTAATTGTGAAATATCTTCTTCTAAACCTTTAGCAATACGGATATTTCTCCAATCACTTTCACCAAAAGAAATTTTCCACCAAAAGTCATTCATTGAATCAATGTATCGAATATAATCAAAGGGTCCATTATTTTTCTGTTTGCAATCACAAATTGAAATTAAATTTCCATTTCCTTCTTCAATTGCCATGCAAAATTTCTCAGATTTTACATATTTTTCATAAGATTCTTCATGAAATTTATCGGTCTTTTCATTTTGAGGATCAACTATACAGATTCTTTTATTTTGAGTGTAAACAATTTTACTAATTTTTTTTGAAAATGGTTCTTCATAAAATTCTGCTAAAAATGGTTGTTCTAAAACTAAAATATCTGACCAGCTGATTAATTCATTATATTCTTTTTCTCTAAGACTAAAATCAGATTTATTCCACCAATCTCCATGTTTGCATCCAACTAATTTTAGATTTTGCCCACTATCTAATTTAGTGCAAATTGTTTTATAATGTTCTTTCATGAATTAAAATAGCAGAAAAATTTAATAGGAGTTTTACTGATTCTCTGATAATCCTTTTCTTTCTCTAATTTTCTTAATTACTTCGTCTTGGATGCTCATTGGAACAGGTTCAAATAACTGGTCTAATAATGATGAAGTTCCTCGTCCTTCAGTTGCAGACCTTAAATCACTACTCCAACCAATCATTTCAGAAACAGGGATTTTTGCTTTTATAACTGAAAGACTTCCTTCTTGTCTCATATCAAGCAATTGACCTCTTTTTCCTCCAACAAGTTTTGTTACTGCACCCATAAATTGGTCAGGACATTCTATAACATGAATTTGCAATGGTTCTAATATTGCCGGACTAGCTTGTAATAATGCTTCTTTAATACCATCTCTTACAGCAGGATAAACTTGTGCAGGACCTCTGTGGATAGCATCTTCATGAAGTTTAATATCTACTAATGAAACTTTCATTTTCATTGCCGGTTCTCTTGCTAATGGCGAAGCATCCATTACTTCTTCAAAAGCATCCATTACCATTTCAATAACTTCACCGATGTGAACTTCTCCACGAGTTTCATCAAAAAGAACATTTCCTTTATAGATATCTTTTATATTTCGAATTTCGTCACTTCCCCAACCCATAGCTGAAAGGGTATTTGTTACTTGGTCATTTTTCTTTTTAACTCTGATTTCAGGTAAGTCTCCTTTTTGGATTGCTTCGTCAAGCTCTGCATCCAATGGAGCAACTTTAATAAAGAAACCATTATGTTTGTTTGGACTTCTACCTTCTTTAACAGGGGATTCTTTTTTTGCTGTTTCTCTATAAACAATTATCGGTGCTGAGGTTTTTACTTCTAAACCTTTTTCAGTTTTAATTCGGTTTTCGATAATTTCTAAATGCAATTCTCCCATTCCTGAGATTAAACTTTCTCCGGTTTGTTCATTAATTTCAACTTTTAATGATGGGTCTTCTTTACTTACTTTTCTTAAAATTTCAATTAATTTTGGAAGATCCTGAGTTTTTACTACTTCGATAGATTTTGTAATTACCGGTTGAAAAATATGCTTGATTTCTTCAAAAGGGGTTTGTTCTTTTTCGGTTATTGTTTCACCAACTTCAGCATTGATTCCTGTAATTGCCAAAACATTTCCTGCTGGAACACTTTCTAATTGTTCTGGTTTAATTCCATTATAAACTAAAACTTGCTGAATTTTTGCCGGAGATTTTAAATTGTTTAAATAAACATCCATTCCGGCTCTTAATGTTCCTGAATAAAGTCTTCCTGCACTAACTTCTTTTCCGGAACGTGGATCAATTATAATTCTTGTTATTACAAACCCAACTTCTCCATTTTTATCACAAGATAAAAGTGATTTTCCGAATTCTGTATTTTGATCTCCATGCCAAATTTTTGGAATTCTGTATTTTTGTGCTTCAATAGGATTCGGTAAATGTTTTACAGCCATATCAAGGATTACATCATAAAGCGGGGCATTAGCCCAGATCCATTTTGTTCTTTCTTCATGATCCATTTCAGTATATAATCTATAAATATCTTTGAAACTTACTTCTTTTTTCTTCATAAAAGGAATTGATAAAGCCCAGTTTTCCCTTGCTGAACCAAAAGCAACACTTCCGTCGTTAACATTTACTTTCCATTTTTGCCCAAATTCTTTTTCTGCAATTTGTTCAATTAAATGATTGAATTCGTTAATTAATTTCATAAATCTTTCCTGCATTTGTTCAGGTGTGAATTTAAGTTCGTTAATTAGTCTATCAACTTTATTAATGAAAAGAACTGGTTTTACTCTTTCTTTTAATGCTTGTCTTAAAACTGTTTCAGTTTGAGGCATTATACCTTCAACTGCACAAATTAAAACAAAAGTTCCGTCGATTGCCCTCATTGCTCGGGTTACATTTCCACCAAAATCAACGTGTCCCGGAGTATCAATTAAGTTAATTAAATATTCTTCTCCCTGATAATTATGTGCCATAGAAACATTTGCTGAATCAACAGTCATTAATCTTTCCTGTTCATCTGCGTGTTGCCATGTTGCCATTCCGCCTTCTAAATCTCCTGCAGCTTTAGCGGACATCATTCCTGCTGCTGCAAGTAAATTATCTGTAAAAGCAGTTTTACCATGATGAATGTGTGCAGATGTTGCTACATTTCTAATATTAACCTGAGTACTTGTTAATCTTTGAATTTTTTCAAAACTTGATTCCTTTGCAGCCATAGATAATGTTTGGAAAAATGGTTTATAAAACTTTTTATTTAAAAATGAAAATGTTTAATTTTTTAAGAAAGTTTAAATATGGAATTTCTTTAAAGATTATATGAGGGGTAATAAATTAATTATTTTTATAAGTTTAATGTTAGTAACTAGTGTTGTTATTGGTTTACTTATCCCTAATCCCGGACATGATTCTAATTTCGTTGAATTTTCTTTAGTGGGTTCAAGAATGACTCTTCAACAGGCAATTAACGGTGAAAAATTTTTAACTTTACCAAGTACTGTTGCAGATGTTGTTCCACAAAATAATGGTCATACTGCAAAAGATATTTGGGTTTCAGTTAATGGTGCTGAAAGAACTTTAGAAGATTCATTAAAAATGAATAAGGGTCTTTGCGGGAATTCTGTCGTTGCTTATTCCGGAAAAAAAGATCCTGGGCATTTAGCTTCTGAAATTAAAATGACTATTGATGATGATGAGATGACTTTACAAAATGCTATTAATGTGGGGAAATTTTGTGCAGTATGGACTCCAAGTGCATGGGGTGGTTGTTCAGCTGATTGCGGGGGTGGAACTCAAACTCGTACAGTTAGTTGCACAAGGGGAGATGGTACTCCATTAAATGAAATTTATTGTACAGATTCTAAACCTGTTTTAAGTCAGGCTTGTAATACTGGTGATTGTACACCTCCCCCATCAGATGTATGTGGGCAACCTCAAGTAGCTGGAAAATATAATTGTAGATGGTCAGGGGGAATTCCCGGTAATCCTTCAAGTAGTGTGTATGCATGTGAACATTCTGCTGGAACTTGTAATCATGGATTATATTGTCCTGGACAATCAACTACTTGGTGCAGTGGAAGTGGGACATATTCAATTACTTGCTCATGTTCTTTTAATTTTTAAGAAAATTTAAAATAAAACCAAAAACCTTAAAAATTAGTTTTTCTAATAATTAATCAGAAGAAAAATATTTACAGGATTAAATATTAATTAATTTAAGTTATCACATTCACATTTACACTCAAGATAATTTGAGAAAAGACGAATAGCAGATAGAATATAGAGTTATGTAAAATATTTTTCTTTAGAAATTTTTCATATGAAAAGTTTTATTAATTAAATTTGGAGAAAACTAGAAAAATGGCAAAAGTAAGTCCGGTATCAATAAAATATATGATACATGCAAATTTTGTAGCTGAAGGTGCTTTAGAAAAACCTGATGTAATCGGAGCTATTTTTGGTCAAACTGAAGGGCTTCTTGGTGCAGATCTTGAAATGAGAGAATTGCAAAAAGAAGGGAAAATTGGAAGAATTGAAGTTGATTTAGAGAGAAACGATAAAAGAACTCTGGGTAAAATCAAGGTTCCAACAGCTTTAGACCAATCTGAAACAACTTTAATCGCTGCGGCTATTGAAACTATTGAAAGAATAGGTCCAAGCGATTCTCAAATTGAAGTTGAGAGAATTGAAGATGTTAGAGGTAGCAAAAGGGATTATATCTTAGAAAGAGCTAAAAAATTAATGACTGAAATTCAAGGTAGTACTGACTCAAGAAGTATTTCTAACGAAATCAAGGAATCTGCAAAAATTGCAAATATCCAAGAATATGGCGACGAAAAACTTCCTTGCGGAGATTTAACAGACAGAGAACTGATTGTTGTTGAAGGCAGAGCAGATGTTGTTAATTTACTTAGAAATGGCGTTAACAATGTAATTGCTATGAATGGTACTAAACTTCCTGAAGGTGTTCGGGAGTTAAGTAAAAACAAGATTGTTACTTTATTTGTTGATGGGGACCGTGGAGGACAATTAATTATCCAAAACGTTACTGAGAATGCAAGAGTTCAGTATATTGCTATTGCACCAGATGGTAAAGAAGTTGAAGAATTAGCTGGTAAAGAAATTTTAATGAATCTTAGAAAGAGAGTTCCTGTTGAAGAATATCTGTCTAGAAATAGAATTTCAAGAAGACCTTTTAATGAAGAACCAGTTAAAAAAGAAATTTCTGAGAATAAAGCAGTTAATTTAAGTGAAGAAAATAAGTTAAAACTTAAAAAACTTTCACAGGATAACGAAGGATCTGGCAAAGCTTTATTTTTAAATAGCGATTTAGATGTTACCGATGAAGTTTCAGTTAGAAGTTTAGGCAATGCACTTAGAAGAAACAATGAGAAACCTTCAATTATGATTATTGATGGCACTGTTACAGGTTCTATCATAAAATCTGCTGAAGAAGTGAATTGTCAGGTCATTGCTGCAAAGAATTTTGCAACAACTGATACAAAGATTAAACTTCTTAGTTTATAGAAATTTTTATAATTTTTAAAAAGAACCCGCAAGGGTTCTTTTTTTATTTGTGTTTTTATTTTTTTAAAAAAAATTGTTTATAGAAAAAATATTCACTATGTGAATTTAATTTAAGTGAATTATATTCGATAAGCGAAACTAAAAATCAATTAAATGTAAAAAATCTAAAGCTTTATACCAAACGTATCGTACAAAATTGCTCTTGGCTCCTCAATAAACAGATAACGTAATAGATTATATTTTTTATCACAATCTCCCTTGTAGATAGGATATAATTCATGTCTTACAACATTTCTTTTTGCCAAAAAACCTCCAACATTAAGTACATATAAAGAATCACCCTCTCTTTTTCCTGAGTACGCTTCTAATTCATCATGCAAAGTTGAAACAATTGATTTATCTACCCCTAATCTTTTTGCTTCCTCATTAACAATTGAAACCAATTCTTCTTGTGTTTTTATTTTTTGAGAGAATGTAGCACATACTCCTGTAGATCCTATTAAAGTTGCCAAAGATACCATATATGTTCCACCACCTAGAACTAACCATTTCATTCCTTCATTTGCATATTCAAAAATATCACTGGGATTCATAAAAATGTAATTTATCAATACTTTATAAATATTCCCTTTTGTAACTACTTATCAATGGTTTCATATTAATAGAAAAAAGTTCTTAAATTAATCATATAAATATTAAAAGACCGAAATTAAATTCTATTGTATGAATATTAAATTTGGACCTGTTGGAATAGGTAAATTAAAAGATATTGAAAAAACTTTCAAAGAGTATTCTGAATTAGGATTTAGATGTGCAGAAATCCCTTTTACTTATGGAGTATATATTAAAGAAAAAGAAACGGCAGAAAAAATAAAACATTTAGCCGAGAAGTATAATCTGGAATTATCTATTCACGCTCCATATTGGATTAATCTTAACTCTGAGGATTGGGAGAAAATTGAAGCAAGCAAAGAAAGAATTATTGAATCATGCAAAGTAGGTGAATGGCTTGGTGCAAAGGTTGTTGTTTTTCATGCAGGTTTTTTTAGTAAAATAAATCGTGAAGAGACGTATAATAATATTAAAAATAGGATTAATGAAATTCAGGAGATTATTAATAATAGGAACAAATGGAAAATAAAACTTGCTCCTGAAACAATGGGTAAGATAAATGTTTTTGGAAGTGTTGAAGAAATATCCCTATTAGTTAAAGAAACTGATTGTAGTTTTTGTCTTGATTTTGCACATATATTAGCCAGAGATAAAAAAATAGACATGAAAAAGATTGAAAAACTATTTCCTGAAAAAGAGTGGCATGCTCATTACTCGGGAATAGAATATGGAGAAAAAGGCGAAAAAAGACATATCCCTACAAAGGACGCTTATTGGGAAGGATTGTTTGAGAAGCTTCCTAAAGATAAGAAAATTCGATTAATCTGTGAAGCTCCTGAACCAGTTAAGGACGCTATTAATGGCTTGCAGATTTATCTATCCCGATAATTCACTTTATGACAAAACATTCAGTAAAATCTGTATTAATTATAAAATTAAGAAAAAGTGTTGCTACCATAAAGTTTATAAATAATGTTTATGGTGTATAATAAACAGAAAAACAAGGTTTTTTCTGTGTTAATTAAAAAAAATGGAAATTAAAATGGATATGAAAAACCTTATGGTTTTTTTCCTTATGATTGCAAGCATGTTTCTAGTAGTAGGTACTGTCAGTGCTACTGAATTAGTTACTGGTGCTACTGTGAAAGTTAACGGCTTGTATGATGATGGTAATTCAAGTGCTAACCCCATCAGCGTAATTGCTGGTGAAGCTTTATCTGTTAAGATTAACTTCGAAGCTCTTGAAGACGCTTCTGATGTTCGAGTTAAAATCGAACTTCAAGGTGAAAAACAAGATGTTGAAGCTAGATCTGCTGTTTTCGATATTGAAGACGGAAGCAAATACAGTAAAACATTAACATTAAAAGTACCATATGAACTTAGAGATTCTGTTAGTGAAGACATGGCTCTTAATATCAAAGTTTGGAACGGAGATTTTGAGACTGAATTAAATGAAATCACTATTAGAGTTCAAAGACCATCATACAACGTTGATGTTATGTCAATCGATGTTTCACAAACTGCTGAAGTTGGAAAAACACTTCCAATTGATGTTGTTATTAAAAACATTGGTTATAACGATTTAGAAGACATGTATGTGACTGCAAGAATTCCAGCTTTAGGCATTGAAAGAACATCTTACCTTGGTGATTTAACACCAATTGAATGTTCTGATACTGATGAAGAACACGGCTTATGTGATGACTACAGAGATGTAGAAGTTGCTACAGGTACATTCTACTTAAGTATCCCATTCGACGCAAAAACTGGTATTTATACACTTGAAGTTGAAGCAAAAAACGCTGACTTAACTATGAATGAAGTTACACAAATCCTTATTGAAAATGATTTTTCAGCTGGAAATGTTATAACTACTAGTTTAAGTAAGAATGCTGCTGTAAACGAAGATGCTGAATACAGCTTAATTATTGTGAACCCTACTGATAAAGTAGTTGTTTACAGAGTTGTAGCAGAATCTAGTGCTGACATTTCAACAAGTGTTAGTGAAAGTGTTGTTGCTGTGCCTGCTGGTTCAAGCAGAACAGTTACAGTAGTTGCAAATGCAGACGAAAGCGGAGAATATAACTTTGATGTTAATGTTTTCGCTGGAGAAAAACTTGTTAATACTGCTGCTTTTAGCTTAAATGCTGAAGGCACTAACTTAGGAAATCCAATTGTTATTGCGACAGTTATCTTAGCAATTATCTTTGTGGTTTTATTAGTTGTATTACTTGTTTTAATCGGGAAAAAACCTGAAAAGTCTGAAGAATTCGGAGAAAGTTATTACTAACTTTATTTAATTTTTTTTCTTTTTTTCTTTCTCCTTTTTCCTTTTGTTGGGAAACTTTACAGCTTTGCTGTGCAATAAAAGGAAAGGAAAATTCAAAAAAAGAATTTTATTTTTTTTATTAATTTACAAAAACTATTTATTTAATGTTCTTCTTAGATTATTGAATGATATATTCAAAGAGAATTGAACATGACAGGATATTTCTTGAATATCTTGATTTTGTTCGAGGGAAAGTTGCTTATTATCAACCTTTAATTGAAGAGAGAACAGGATTAGATTTGGGAAAAATCGGGGTTAAAGAAAGCCATAAATTGCTGGAAGATAAATTAAAATATTGGCTAAATGATGAAGAAATTCCTTTATGGTTAAGATTGATGCTTTTACCGTTTACAATGGTATTATCCAATCAAAAAATAAAATCAACTATATTAGCAATAAAATTTAAAGAAAATATTTATATTCCGGAAGATAACTACTCAATAAATATTTTGAAGGATGAACTTTCAGGGAAAAAACAGGAAACAGATCAAATAGTTGTACATGAATTAACACATGAAGTTTGGTTTGGTTTAGGGGGAAATAAGTCTGATAAAGAAATGATTCAAGAGGGATATGCATTATACGGAGAAATGAATTGGTTTGAGGATTTTTATCCTTCAGGAAAACATAGCTTGAAAAATTTGCCTCCAATAGAAGATTTAAGATATAAGCAAGAGATTGAACAATTAGTGAAATTGCATGGAGAACAAATTTTGTTTGATATTCCCAGAGATTGGAAGGAATATTTGGAATAATTAAACTTTCAAACTAATAATCTTACTTATTCCGTCATGCAATAAAAGACACCCGCTGGTTTCCTCAGAAAATTTGTAGAATTAAATTTTCTGGGACTATCAAAAGACGATACTTTTGAAGTTTTTTAACTTCCTCAAATTGTGGAACGGTGGTATCTTTATGAGCCTTCGTGGATACCACAAGCACGACGATTAAACCTTCAAACTAATAATCTTACTTATTCCGTCATGCATACTTACTCCGTAAAGGTTTGTTGCGTTAGAAATAATTTCATCGTTATGCGTAATTACAATATACTGACCATGTTTCATGTACCTTTTTAATAGGTCTGCAAGCCTTTCAGAATTTCTCTTATCAAGTGCTGCATCAATTTCATCCAAGATGTAAAAACAATATGGTTTTAATTCCTGTATACCGAAAATTAATGATAATGCAATTAATGTTTGCTCACCTCCGGATAAAGATTTCACATCAAAATATTTGCCTTGTCCCATTTTAACCATAATATTAACTCCTCCTTCAAAAGGATCTTTTTTATTTTCAAGTTCAAGTGAAACCTGTCCCTTAGCACTTAACTGCGAAAAATTTCTCGAGAAAATTTCATTTAATTCATCTAAAGTTTTAATAAATGTCTTTTTCTTTCTGATATCAACTTCATGAATTACTTTCATAATTTCTTCTTTTTCTTTCTCGATTATTTCAACTTTTTCTTTAATCGCATCATATTCTTTTTTTATCTCATCATAAACTTCTAAAGAACGAAGGTTAACTGAACCAATATTTGAGATAATTTCTTTTGCGTGATTTAATTTTTCTAATAAAGAATCTCTGTTAATTTTTAATATTTCCACATTATCAAATCCAAGCATTTCATTTTCAAAATTTTCTATTTCAGCGTCAACTCTTGCTTTATTAATTTTTATATTATTTATCTCCTGATCAATATTATAAATCTTATTTTTATGAGTTGATTGATTCATTTCATTTTCTCTTATTTTCTTTTGGTAAGAATCTCTCTCTTCAATTAATTTTTCAAATTTCTGGCTTAATTCTTTATCTTTGATTTTATTTTTTTCTAAAAGTTCTTCTTTAATTTCAATATTCTTTTTTATTAATTTTAATTCGTCGCCTAAATCTTCTTCATCACGTGTAAGTTGTTTTAGTGAAATTTTTGCACGTTCAAATTCCCGTTGTTTGAAAGAAATTTCAGAATTTACATTTTCTTCGCTTCTTAAAGAAATTTCCTGAATTTCAATTCTCGCAGTTTCATATTTTTGTTCAATATTTGAATCTTCCTGGAAAAGCTGGTCTAAATTTTTTTTCTTTTTATCTAATTCTAAAAGTTCTTTTTTAGCTTCTTCAATTTTTTCCTGCAAATTTTTAATCTGGTCTTTCTTTTCATTAATCCCTGAAATTCTCATTAAATCAGATTCACCCTGAGAGATTTTTATTTGAAAATCTTCAATTTCTTTTTTTAAAAGTTCTTTTTTATTTGCAATATCACTTAATTCTTTATCAGATTCATCAATTTCCTTTCTTAATTTACTAACTCTTGGAATTGTTTCTTCATGAATCGAATGAATATGTTCTTTTGTAACCTTGCTTTTACATACAGGACAAATATCAATTTTTGAAATATTTTCAATTAATTTTTCCTGTTTATCAATTTCATATTCGTTAGTATAAGTTACTTTTTCAAGTTCTGATTCTCTTTTTCCTAAACTTTCCAATAAACTTTTCTTTTCTGCTACGCTTAGTTTAAAAGATTCAATTTTTTCAGGGGTAATTTTTTTATCAAGAATATCTTTTGAAATGGATTCAATTTGTCGTAATAAAAAATCTGATTCATTAATATAACTTTTTAAGAATGAATTTTTATCTTCAAATCTTCCAATAATTGATCTTAATTCGGATTTAATCATATAGAATTTTTTTCTTTTTTCTTCTAATTTTTCAAGTTCTAATTTTTTTGCCTGAATTTCTTTTTCTTTTTTAATAATTGTCGGAGATTCTTTTTTAAGTTCTTTAATTGAGATTTCATTATTTCTTATTGATTCATTTAGTTCCTGTTTTTGTTTTGAAATTTCAGATAATTTTCTTTCCAGATTTTCACTTTTGACAATCATTCCTGCTAATTCTGCACGCAGATTAGCAATATCCTGATTTAATCGTTCCTGTTCTAAACCTGTTGATTTTTGAATTGTCAAATTAATTGTTTCAATTTTTGATTCAAAACTTTTTACAGATGTTTCGATAGTTAAAATAATTTTTTTTATTTGTTCGATTTCTTTATTTTTTTCACTAATTTCAGAATTAATTTTTTGTATCTCGGATTTTCTTTTTGTTAAATCACTATAAATTATGCTTGCCTTGTATTTTTGAATGTCCTGTTCTAATTTTTTAAATTTTAATGCCTGTTGTCTTTCTTTATCAAGATTGTTCAAATAAGAAGTTCTTTCTTTTAAAATCGCTAAAATTTCTTTTAATTTTTCATCAGTTTTATCCAGTTCTTTTAATGAACTTTCTTTTCGTAATTCATAAATTGAAATTCCTGCAACTTCCTCAATTACTTTTCTTCTTTCTTCAGTATGCATACGAACAAAATTTTGGATCTCCCCCTGCAGGATAATATTAAACCCGTTAGGATCAATTCCCCCCTGAGCAAGCAAGCCTAACACTTCCTGACGGGTTTTTATTTTGTTGTTAATTTTATATATGCTTTGACCGTTTTTTCTTAAAATTCTTCGAATAGATATTTCTTTCTCAATCAATGAAAAAGTATTATCTGTGTTATCAAAAACTATTTCTACGGATGCTTCTTTTGCCGGAGCAACGTCTTTTGTACCCATAAAAATTAAGTTACTTGCTTTTGCGGCTCTCATAGATTTTGCACTTAATCTTCCTAAAACAAAACATAAGCCATCGGATACGTTAGATTTTCCACTTCCATTTGGGCCCAGAACGCAATTAATTCCGGGAGTAAATGGAATTTCAGTTTTTCTTACAAAACTTTTGAATCCGTACATTACTAATTTTTTAATATATGCCATTTAGATACCAATTTTTATTTCCTCTTATTTGACTAAGAGAAGAGTATTTTTAAAAGTTGCCTGGAAGAAAAGATTTAAATTCTCTTTTTGGGTCTTATAAATATGCATTTAAGTAAAAGAGGTTCGCATGTAGGTTTTATACTATCATTTGTAATATTTGTTCTATTTATATTATTTTTATACACAACAATACAACCGGCAATAAAAATTCAAAAGGAAAAAACATTATTTATTGATTATCTTAAAGACGTTTTAGTTGAAAATTTCACAGTTAATCTTACAACTATGACTATTAAAATTAATGAAACAGTTAATCCAAATAAAGATTGTATTTCATTAAAAGATGCAAAAGGTTCTTTGATTAATGAAACTTCACTTTTAATTAAAGACGAAAATAATAGCAAACTATCGTATGAATTTCAAGGAAAAGATTTAGAGATTCTAACAGGACTGAATTTTAGTGGTTTTTTAAAGATATTTTCTTCAATAGGAATCCAAAATGAATCATCTCCGCCAATAGTGGGATGTGAACCATTATTTAATGTAACTCCGAGTATTATAAGAGTTGATGAATACATTACACAAAAAAAGATTATGGATTTAAAAAATGCATACGAATCAGATTATGAAACAGTAAAGGAATTTTTTAATATTCCTCCCGGAACAGAATTCGGATTTAGTTTTATATTAGCAAATGGCACAAGAATAGAAACTGAAAATGGGGATTTATCTACAAGTGTTTATGTTCAGGAATATTCAATTAAATACTTAGATTTAGAAGGGAATATAAAGTTCGGATTTTTAAATATTAAAGTTTGGTAAAATGATGGGAAACGAAAAAAGAGGTTGGATTAGAATTGTTGAAGCGTTTGTTTCAATTTTATTAATTGCCGGAGCAGTTTTAGTCTTAATGAATGAAGGATATATTGCTAAGACAGATATTTCTCAGAAAGTTTATGATGCAGAATTGTCAATTTTAAGGGATATTGAACTAGATGAAACATTAAGGACAGAGGTTTTAGAATTAGAAGATAGCATTTTGCCTTTAGAGTTATCTGATTCAGAATTTCCATTAAGTGTAAAAACAAGAATTGCTGACAGAAAACCGAATTATATAAATTGCAATGCTTTTATTTGCAGACTTGAAGACCCTTGCGAATTCATGCAGGATTTTGAAGATGATTTATATGTACAGGCAGTAGGTATTACTGCGAATTTGCAAATTTATAATCCTCGACAGATAAAATTATTTTGCTGGACAGATTAAAACCCTTTTGGATTGTTACTCCAAAGAAGGGATAACTTTATAAATAATAGCAATAATATAAATATTATGAAAGAAGCAATAAAAAAAGCTATGTTCGGATTAGCTTTGAGTGGAGCTTTAGTTGGAAATGCACAAGCAGAAACAACAGAAGATTATATTAACAAAATTCGTGCAATGGATTCAAAACAATTAGTTCAATACATTAAAACTCCAGAACAGGCACAAAGATATCTTAATACTTTTGCAAGATATACTTCTGATTTAGAAGCTTCAGATTTTACAAAAAATAATTTTGAATTACCTTTTGAAAAGATTCATGAACATGTTAAAAAGTTTGGATTTTTTAGGGGGGATTGCGAGGAAGCACAAACATTTGCAAATGCTACGTTATCTGATAATGGTTATCAAAGACGAGAATTGGTAATGATTTTAAACAAAAAAAATAAAGAAAATGGAAAATATCAATCACATTCACTTTATCCATTTCAAAAAGATGGAAAATGGGGAACAATAGGGATTAATAATACAGATTATCACTCTGCAAAATATCCTACATTAGAGAAATTATGCAAAGACTCTGCATTTGAAAAAGAAATTGGAAAAGTTATAGCATATTTTTTAAGAGACAGAACTAATCCAAATTATATCCTGCCTACAAAAAAAGATATTAAAATAGTTAAATAAATTATTTTAATTTTTTTCTCAATCGTATATAAATTAAACTTAATGAAATAAAAAGCATTACTCCTGCAAAAAAATAACCTATTTTATAAGAATAATTCATTAAGAACATTAAAAATAACATTGCGATTGCCTGAAAGACAGATTCAATTTGGGCATTAATTGAAAGCATTGTCGCTTTTAATTTATCATTCACACAAAAATTATCGAGAAAATATCCTGTCATTAACATTTTTCTTGCGTGATAATATCCAATTAAAATTACAATCATTAAACCAACGAGATAAGGATTATTGTATAAAGAAATTAACAAACATAATGTTGTGAAGAAAAATATTTCATAGAAGATTAAATCTTTTGCTCCAATTTTTTTTTCGATTACATGGGAAAAATGCCCAAAAAAGAACATGAAAACTCTTGAGAAAGAAACTAAAACTCCGATAAAAATTACTGGAAAACCTAAGGATTGCAAATAAACTCCGTTATAAGGAGAAACCGCCAAAACAAATCCGGTAATAATTCCTAAAAATACTGACATTAAATAAAAACCTGTTCCGTATAATTTTTTGAATAAATTTTTTAGAGGTAATGGTTCTTCATTTTGGGCAGTTATTTTTTCTTTTGGCGAAACAAATGATAAGGCAACAAATAAACCAATTACATCGAGAACAAAGTTAATTTTTAATGGAAAAACTATAGAAATTTTTGTTGTAAATGGTAATATTAATATTAAAAAAGCAGCGACTAAAGAAGCATTTGCACTAATTTTACTCATGATTTTTACATATTCTTTTTCCCGTTTTAATTCAATAAATGTATTATGCATGAATGCACTTGTGGTTCCGGATTCAAAAGCTGCAGAAGACGCAAAAAGAACTGAACCGATAATAAAATAAATTAAAGATGTTGCATAGATAAAAGAAAGAATTGAAAAAAGCAATAATATTTTTGATAAAACTAAAATTTTTTTATGACCAATTCTGTCTGATAGATATCCCGAAGGGATTTCTAAAATAAATGATGCTAAATACCCTGCTAAAGAATAAATTCCAATTTGTTTTGCAGTTGTGTCAGGTAAAGTTAAGAAAAAAATTGAAAGTATTGCGACATAATGTCTTCGCTGAGTTAAATTAAATATAAAAAATTTCCAAATGTTTGATTCCAAACATTGTGATTTCATTTAAGCAACTTTTCTAAAGTAATTCTTGCAGTATTAAAATCAGCACGTTTGTTTGATAATTTCATTACTTGGCCTATTAAAAAATTAATCGCTTTAGCTTCTCCGTTTTTGTAGTCACTCACCGCTTTTTCATTTTCATTTATCACTTTCTTTGCAAAAATTTGAATTTCATCATTTGAAATATTGGAAATTTCTTTTATATTTGGAGACTCAGATTTTTCTTTCCAGCTTCTTAAAATATCTTTAGCTTTTAATTCTGTTATAGTTTTATTTTCAATTAATTTTAAGAGTTCAATAAAATGTTTTGAGTTAAGTTCAATTTCATCAAGTTCAATTTTATTATAATTTAAAACACTTAATAATTCTTCAGTTACCCATCTTGTTGCAAGTTTAGCTTCAACTTCGGGAATAATCTTTTCAAAGAATTCAACAATTTCTATTTTTTTTGTTAATACTTCTGCATATTTTTTTTCAATTTTATATTTTTTGATTAATTTTTCTAATTTTTCCTGAGGAGTTTCCGGCAAGGAATTTTTTAATTCATTAATTAGTTTATTTGAAAGATTAATTACAGGTAAATCCGGTTCTGTGATAAATCTATAATCCTGAGCTTGTTCTTTTGTACGCATTAATGTTGTTATTCCTTTTGTTTCATCATATCTTCTTGTTTCCTGAACTTTAGGCAAGTTTTTTGTTTGCCGTTCTATTTCATGTTCAATTGTATTTTTTATATTGTTAATGCTGTTTACATTTTTTACTTCAATTCTTGCTCCACCTTCTACTGAAACATTTACGTCAGATTTTATTCCCATTTTTTTGTCAATTGCTTTAATATAGCCTAATGTTGCAATTAATTGTTTTAACCAGTCTACTACCTGTTCTGAACTTGTAAAGTCCGGTTCTGTAACAATTTCTACTAATGGAAAACCTGAACGATTGTAATCTATCTCCCCTGTTTTTGGATTCCATGCTGCGGGATCTTCTTCTAAATGTGCTTCTGTTATGCCTATCCCTAAAAATTTTCCGTGTTCACCAACTGGTTTTGCATGAGGACCGGAAATTGTTATTTGATAGCCTTTTGGTAAATCCGGCCAAGAATAATGTTTTCTTTGAAAAACTAATTCATTATTAATTTTGCATCCTAAGATTAATGCTATTTGAATTACTTTGTTGATTGCTTCTTTATTAGGTAGCAATGGTTTTGCTCCTGGCTGACCAGTACAAACAGGGCAGATATTCATATTTGGTTTTGAATTTTTTAATCCATGTTCAGCTTTGCATTTACAAAAAAGTTTTTCGTTAGCTACTAAATATCCATGTATTTCTAACCCAATCTTTACCATATAAAATGATAAAGAAAAAGTGTTTATAACTTTTTAGGATTATATTGTTGTATCTAATGAGTAGTTACAAATAGGAAGATTTATAAATAAATTAAGACTAAACTTATTATGGAAATCGACAGACAAATTTTAAATGATTATTTTACTGGCAAAGAAATTTGCCAAGAAGATTTTGAATCAATCAAAAGATATAGAGAATACTGTATTCAACAAGCAAATCAACCAGGATTAACAAGACCATATACCAATTATAGTGGAAATTTCGATTTGATGAAAAAACTTTACCCAGAAGTTTCAAGAGAAAATTTAAAAGGAAAAAAAATAATTGAAATAGGTACAGGAGCAAATCCATTAGCTAAAGATTTTCTAGAAATGGGTGTTACAGAATATACAGGTTTAGAACCGTTTCATCCAGAGTTATCAAGAGAAAATTTAAAAGAATGTCAAAATGCAAAAATTGTTGAAGAAGATGGATTATCTTATCTTTTAAAACAAGATGATGAATCTAGCCTTGTTACAAGTTATGGAATAATTTGCCCAGAGATTTCTAGGATGAATAACAATGATTATTTTAAATTTTTAATAAAAGAAATTTATAGAGTCACACCAAAGAATGGGATAACTATGCATGTACACGGATTTGAAAAAGAAAAAGCAATTAATTTATTTGGATCTTCTGGATTTAAACCCTTGGGAGATTGGATCCTCCAATTTGTCTGGAAAAAATAATTCTTTTCGAACAAACATTTTTAATGTATTTTTTCTTTAGTTTTTAATGGAAAATACGCCAATGTTTGGAGATTATGTTAGGATAAACCTAATAAAACAAACTTATGAGGGATTTTTACTTGAAAGTTCTAATGAGGATAAAGGCATAGTTCTAATTAAGTTAAATTCCGGTTATAACATTGGTTTTTATCAAAAAGATATTCTAAACATTGAAGTTATAAAAAAGGGAGAAATTCCAAAAAAAGAATCTACTGAATTGCAAAAAGATTCTAACTCTAAAAAACCTAACATTGCAATAATTATGACGGGAGGAACTATTGGTGCAAGATTAAACCCAAAAAAAGGAGGGGTTGATTATATTAATACTCCGGAAAGTTTGTTTAAAACTTATCCTGAGGCTTTTAAGGATGTCAATATCAAAGAGGTAGAAGTGCTTTTTAAAAAAGATTCATCAGACTTGGATTATAAAGATTGGAAAAAAATTGCAAAGACTGCTGAAAAATTTTTGAATAATTCAGAGATTCAAGGGGTAATTATTACGCATGGAACTGATACATTGCATTATACTTCTTCTGCATTAAGCTTTTTCCTGAAAAATGTAAATAAACCAGTTGTGTTAGTTTATAGTCAGAGAAGTATTGACAGGGCGAGTAGCGATGCTAATTTGAATTTGCAATGTGCGACTACTGCTGTGATTTCAGATATTGCCGAGGTAATGATTGTTGGGCATGCTACGACTAATGATGATTATTGTTATGCTATGCCTGGTGCAAAAGTAAGGAAGATGCATTCTTCAAGAAGAGATGCGTTTAAAGTTATTAACGGCAAACCTTATGCAAAAATTATTCCCGGGCAAATTACAAGAATTTCAGGTTATCATTTAAGAAGCAAAGGAAAAGTTCAACTTGATTTAAAATTCGAAGAAAAAGTTGCATTATTAAAATTTTACCCCGGACAAGACCCAGAGATATTAGATTATTATTTTGAGAAAGGTTACAAAGGGATAGTTATTGAAATGTTTGGTTTAGGGCAGGCTGCAACTAAAGAAGCAAGACTTGGCTGGACTAAAAAACTTAAAGAAATGACAGAAAAAGGAATGATTATTTGTGCTACGACTCAAACAATTTATGGTCGTATTGATCCTTTGGTTTATTCAGCCGGAAGAGAATTATATCATACCGGAATAATTTATCTTGAGGATATGATTTCTGAAACAGCCTTTGTTAAACTTGGATGGGTTCTTGGTAAGACAAATGACCCAAAAGAGGTTAAAGAATTAATGTTAAAGAGTATTGCCGGAGAGTTAAATTACAGACTTGAAGAATGAACAATTTTTATTCTAAAACAAAAGAGGAGATATTCAGGGAATTTAATAGTTCTGCAAATGGTTTAAATCAAAAAGAAGTTGATTTCAAACAGGAAAAATATGGAAAAAATGTTATAAAACAAATTCATAAATTAAGACCTTTGAAGATTTTTTTTGAACAATTTAATTCATTTTTAATTTACATTTTGATAATCGCAGCGGGAGTTTCATTTTTTATCGGACATTCTACAGATGGCTTTGTGATTTCAGCAATAGTTTTGCTTAATGCATTTATAGGATTTTTCCAGCAATTAAAGGCAGAAAAAGCGATTGTTAATCTTAGAAAATTAATTATTCCAATTTCAAAAGTTATTAGAAAAAATAAATTAATGGAAATTAATTCTGAGGATTTAGTTCCGGGAGATATAATCATCCTTGAAGCAGGAGATAAAATTAACGCTGATTGCAGAATAATTGAATCAGAAAACTTGCAAACTAATGAAGCAATACTTACAGGTGAAAGTTTACCTGTTGATAAATGGGATATTCTTTTAAAAGATTCAACAATTATATCCAGACAAAGCAATATGCTTTTTGCAGGGACTCAAATTGTAAGGGGCAATTCAAAAGCGATTGTTGTTGCAACAGGAATAAATACTGTTTTTGGAAATCTTGCAGAAACATTACAGGAGATAGAGATAACTAAAACACCTATGCAAAAAAGATTGGATAATTTTTCCAAACAAATTGGGTTCATAATATTATTCGCGGTAAGTGCAATTATTTTAATGGGTTTTATGAAAGAGTTTGATACTTTAAACATGTTTATGATTGCGGTTGCTTTAGCGGTTTCAGCAATTCCGGAGGGGTTGCCTGCAGTTCTTGCAGTTTCATTTGCAATTTCTTCTTTATTAATGTCTAAACAAAATGTGATTATTAGAAGGTTGCCTGCAGTTGAAAGTCTTGGAAGTGTTACGATCATTTGTTCAGATAAAACCGGTACAATTACCGAAGAAAAAATGGAGATTCGGGAGATTTTTGCAAATAATAATTTCTATATTAAAAACGGAAAAGAGATTTTTTTGAAAGATAAAAAAATAGATATTGAGAAAAATAAGGAACTTTACCAATTAATTAAAACAAGTCTTTTATGCAATAATGCCAGATTTGAAGAGAATAACGGGGAATATGAAGTAATTGGAGACCCTACTGAGGGGGCATTAGTTTTAGCAGGTTTAGATTTGGGATTAAATAAAAAATTATTAATTGACAAAGAGCCAAGTATTCAAAGATTTGAATTTGATTCAAAGAAAAAGATGATGTCAATTCTTAGGGATAATGGGAGAAATAAAGTTCTTTATTCTAAAGGTGCACCGGAAAAGATTTTACAGATTTCAAGTTTTGAACTTGTTAATGGACAGATAAAAGAATTGACATTGAAGAGAAGAAAAGAATTATTAAATTCTTCAAGAAAATTGGAAAAAGATGCTTTGAGAGTGTTGGCATTTGGTTACAAAAATATTCCTGTTAAGAGCAAGGCTAAAGAAGGAAATTTGATCTTTTTAGGATTTGCCGGGATGATTGATCCTCCAAGAAAAGAGGTAAAAAATGCGATACAAGAATGCAAGAATGCTGGGATTAAAGTTAAAATGATTACTGGGGACTCAGCATTAACTGCCAAAGCTATTGCAAAAGAAATTGGCATTGAGGGGGAGATTATTTCAGGAGAGGAGTTAGAGGAGATGAACGATATGACACTTACAAATAGAATTGATAATATTTCTATTTTTGCGAGGATTACTCCTTCTCAAAAATTAAGGATTACAAAGATTTTGCAACAAAAAGGGGAAGTGGTTGCAATGACTGGCGATGGGGTTAATGATGTTTTGGCGTTGAAATCTGCAGATGTCGGAATTGCAATGGGAAAAAGGGGTACAGATATTGCACGTGATGCTTCAGATATTGTTTTAGTTAATGATAATTTTGCTTCAATTGTTGAGGGGGTTAAACAAGGGAGAAAAACATATGATAACATTAAAAAATTTACGAAATATTTTTTGGCAGTTAATTTTAGTGAAATTTTCTTAATTTTATTTGCGTTAATTATGGGATTATTTTATGGTCCTGAAAAATGGTTCTTGCCTCTTTTGCCTTTACAAATTTTATGGATTAATTTAATTACAGATTCTTTACCTGCTTTGGCTTTAGTTTTTGAAAAAGAAGAGAATGTTATGAATACTCCTCCAAGAAAAGAAAAAAGTTTATTAGACGGTATCTGGAAATTTGTGATTCTTGCGGGAATTTTAACTTTTGCAATAAAATTAGCAATTTATTTGATTGAAGTCAGCAATACTTTATCAATTGACAGGACAAGAACACTTATTTTAACTACTGCAATTTTCTTTGAATTATTTTTTGTTTATTCCTGCAGAACAGAAAGTTCATTATTGAAGAATGGAATTTTTTCAAATAAATGGTTAAATTATGCTGTACTTATATCAATAATATTACACCTTATTTTATTGTATAGTCCGTTAGGAATTATATTCGGGGTTATTCCTTTGACTATAAAAGATTGGTTATTTATTTTACCATTTGTAGTTTCCGGTTTAGTTATTTTTGAAATTGGAAAATTGATTAAGAAGAAATAGGAGAAAGATCCTTAAATATTGTTAACAATATTATACTCGAAAAGAATTTAAAACCTCATTTTTTATAATTCTTAAGAGGTTTCTAAAATTTTATTTGAAAATGAACGATAAAATAAAAATAAAAGGTGCCCGACAGCACAATTTGAAGAATATAAGTATTGAATTACCTAGAGATAAATTAATAGTTATTACCGGTTTATCGGGGAGTGGAAAATCCACTCTTGCATTTGACACATTATATGCTGAGGGTCAAAGACGATATGTTGAAAGTTTAAGTTCTTATGCTCGGCAATTTTTAGGTTTAATGAGCAAGCCGGATGTTGATTCTATAGAGGGGTTAAGTCCTGCAATTTCTATTGAGCAAAAAACTACAAGCAAGAATCCTCGTTCTACTGTCGGAACAGTTACTGAAATTTATGATTATTTAAGGCTACTTTATGCTCGAATTGGAATTCCTCATTGTCCTATACATAATATTAAAATTGAAGCTCAATCTCCTGAAAAGATTTCTCAAAAAATTGCTGAAGATTTTACAGGACAAATTACTATTTTATCTCCTATTATTAGACAGCAAAAAGGAACTTACGAACAATTATTTTTAGATTTAAACAAAGAAGGTTATGCAAGAGCAAGAGTAAACGGACATATATTAAGAACTGATGAAACAATCAAGCTTGAAAGATACAAAAAACATGATATTGAGGTAATAATTGATCGGTTAGATGTGAAGGATAAATCAAGGCTTGCTGAAGCAGTTGAAAATGCATTAATTAAATCTAAGGGATTACTAATAGTTGAAAATAATGGAAAGGATAAATTCTATTCAGGAAATATGACTTGCCCTAAGTGTGATATTTCATTTGAAGAATTGCAACCTAGAATGTTTTCATTTAATTCACCTTTTGGGGCTTGTGAAGGATGCCATGGATTAGGAATTAAAATGATTTTTGATGAAGATTTAATTATTCCCGATAAAGAATTAAGTATCATTGACGGGGCAATAAAAATTTATGGAAAAATTGATATGTCTTGGCGTGGACAACAATTGCAGGCAGTTGGAAAAAAATTTGGTTTTGATATTTATACACCAATAAAAAAATTTAATGAAAAACAAATTCAAACATTATTTTATGGTTCAACTGAAGCAATTAAAGGCAAATGGGATACAGGGGCAAATATGAATTTTGAAAATGGATGGGAGGGTTTGATTCCTCAATCAGAAAGATTGTATAAATCAACAGATTCAGATTATCGAAGAAAATTTTTAGAAAAGTTTATGAGAGTGAATAAATGTTCAGTTTGTGACGGAAAAAGATTAAAGCAAAAAATATTAGCGGTTAAGATTAATAATAAATCAATAATTGATGTTACAGACTTATCAATACAAGAAGTGATTGTATTTTTTAATAATTTAGAATTAACTAAACAAGAAGAAAAAATTTCAAGGCAGATTTTAAAAGAAATACGTGAGAGATTAGGATTTTTAGAGAGAGTTGGTTTAGGTTATTTGACATTGTCAAGAAATGCCGGGACATTATCAGGAGGAGAAGGGCAAAGAATCAGGCTTGCAACACAGATTGGATCAAATTTAACAGGAGTTTTATATATTTTAGATGAACCTTCAATCGGACTTCATCAAAGGGATAATCATAAATTAATTGAAACATTACAAAAATTAAGAGACATTGGAAATACTTTGATTGTTGTTGAACATGATGAAGATACGATTATGAATGCTGATTATGTTGTGGATATTGGTCCTGGTGCAGGAATTCATGGAGGAGAAATTGTTGCAAAAGGTACTCCTCAAGAAATTATTAAAAATAAAAATTCTTTAACAGGACAATATTTATCAGGAGTTCAATTTATCGAAGTTCCTAAAATTCGACGAGAAAAGGGTGAACCAATTAAAATTGTTGGATGCACAGAAAATAACTTAAAAAATATTGATGTTGAAATTCCTACAAGAATTTTAACTTGTGTTACGGGAGTATCTGGTTCAGGAAAATCTACATTAATTAATGAAATTTTATATAAAGGAATGATGAAAAAAATTCATCAATCAAATATTAAAGCAGGAGAGCATAAAGGGATTTATACAGAAGCTTATATTGATAAAGTAATTGTTATTGACCAATCCCCAATTGGCAAGACTCCTAGGAGTAACCCTGCAACTTATATTGGAGTTTTTGATGAAATCCGAAAAGTTTTCGCGAGTACTAAAGAAGCTAAAATGAAGGGATATAAATTAGGAAGATTTAGTTTTAATGTTCCTGGTGGAAGATGCGAAAAGTGCAGTGGAGATGGGACAATTAAAATTGAGATGAATTTTTTACCTGATGTTTACATTGAATGTGAAGAATGCAAAGGCAAAAGATATAATTCTGAAACATTGGAAATAAAATATAAAGATAAATCTATTGCAGAAGTTTTGGATATGAGTGTTGAGGAAGCTTTGGATTTTTTCAAATTTATTCCATCTATTAAAAATAAATTAGAAACATTAAATCAGGTGGGTTTAGGTTATATTAAATTAGGGCAAAGTTCAACAACTTTATCAGGGGGTGAAAGCCAGAGAATAAAATTGACAAAAGAATTATCTAAACGTGGAACAGGACAGACATTATATTTACTTGATGAACCTACAACAGGGTTACATTTTCATGATACAAGAAAATTAATTGGGGTACTAAATAACTTAGTAGATAAAGGGAATACGATTATAGTAATTGAGCATAATTTAGATGTTATTAAATGTGCAGATCACATAATTGATTTAGGTCCTGAAGGAGGAGACGGGGGAGGATACATTGTCGCAACTGGAACTCCAGAAGAAATTGTTAAGGATAAAATAAGTTATACGGGCAAATATTTAAAGCCTTTACTTAAATGATATCTATTCTAAATATTTTAATATAATATTAATTTTAAATCCTTTAATTCGTTGCTTCTCTTATTTAATCTTTTATAAATATCTCTAAAATTGTTTTTGGGCTTTTTCTACAACTGACTTTCTAATTTAATCATACAAATAATAGTTAGTTGTCAGGAGATAAGTCTCTGAATTAGTTTTATTTGATTCTCTCCGATTTTTCATTCATATTGGGTAGTATCTGAAGCACACACACAGTACTAAAGAATACCTCAGACAAGAGAAATGATGTCAATATTTTTTAATTGTCATAACTCATCAGTATCTTCGAGAACTTGGAGATACTGCTAATAAGAATAAGTTTTTAAATATTTAATCATTCTCTTCGATAATGGAAGAAGAAAATACCACAAAAATAAATGTTTTAAGCATAATTTTCAAAATCACTTATTTTATTGCTTTAATAGGACTTTTATATTTTTATTTCTTTGATATAGGAAGAAATATTTCAATGATTAATGGAGATTTAATTAATTTTAAAGAATTTATTATTATGTTACCATTATTAATTATCCCATTATTAATTCCAGTTAAAGAACTAAAATATAAATTATTATCTTTTATAGGATTGGCAATTATATTAACAACAATCGGAATAATTTGGATTCATTATGGGGAATGGGGTGATTTGATTTTTTATATATATGCTCTTGTAATTTTAATAATAATAATAATAAGCCATTATTTATTAAGATATGTTGATACAAAAGCAAATAAATTGGTGAAAATTATGGGAGTTATTATATTACTAATAATATTAATCTCTTATACAGCCTATTTTATATCTTCAAAAGCATACTTTCAAGATTATTTAAAGATAAGTGAATCAAATGACAGATTAATTAATGAGATAAAATGTAAAGGTGCTTATACAACAACAGACTCTTTAGAATTAAAAAATCTTTGTGACCAAATAGAATATGTTCCACATGAAACTACTCACATTCATATGGTGCATTCAAATGAAGCATGGAGAGAATTCAAAGCATATTGTGAAGAAGTTGTTAAAAAGGTTCAAATAGATAAATATTATTTTGATGAATATGGTAATGCAGGGTATTTTTTTATAAGAAATCCCTCTTTATTTGATACTAATTGTAACCCTGAACAACCAAGACCCGAAATATTAGACCCTTATTTGTGTGATGTACTAGCAAAATCAAACTCAAAAATATTACAAGAATATTTTGATAATCCAAAGAGAACAGGTCCTGATTGTTATGAAAGAGTTGTTGCTGAAACGGGGCAAATAGAACTTTGTGAGAAATCATCAAGTCCTCAGTCATGTTATTTATATGTAGCTAAAGTAAGAGATGATAAAAGAATATGTGATGAATTAATAAGATATCCGCTTGTAAGAGAAACTTGTTTAGATAATTTTAATTAATTCTAATGAATTTTGTAAAATGATAAAAAAAATAAAATAAGTTATACGGGCAAATATTTAAAGCCTTTACTTAAATAGAATTTATTTTTACACTAATAGGATTTTTAAAAACTTCTTCAAAATAAGTTTCAATATCTCCCATATATTCATCAAACCACTTTTCTTTTTTACCAAAATTTTCTTTTATTGAATGCAAATTTTGATAATTATCAGGAAATAAATCTGCCCCCCATCTCCAATCAGTTTTGTATTCCCAGTTATTATGTTCAACAACAAAAATATTATTTCTGGGACGTTTAATATTTTTATCCCACCCCCACAATTGATTAGAGGTTGGATCAGCAATGATAAAACCTTTTTTATCGTGCAATAAAAAAGGAAATGCAGTATAGCAATGATCATCATAAGAATCTAATAATACTGATGCATTTGCATATCCAATAGACATTCCTGCAAACATGACATTTTGTGCTGAAGGACAACATTCTGCATGGGGAAATGAAGAATTACTTTTTTTTCCAAGTATATAATGATGAAACATTAAGTCATAGATAAAATCAATATGCCCCATAAGTTCTTTTTGATTATCAATTTTCATTGAACAAAATTCAGGAACATCCTTATGAATCTCTAAAAGATATTTCATTTTTGACCCCCAAGTTTTGTCATCATATGCAATTAATCTATTTTTTGTAGGATCAATATTTTGAATATCAGATTGATATCTTAATGAATTTAGTTCAATTCCATATTTTTCATTTAAATCTTTTTCATAAGCATATGTGAAAATTGAAAAAGGGTTTATCGATTGACAATCTATATTTGATGCATCATTTAAATTTTTCATAATTCTTTATTTAAGGAATAGATTTTTATTCTTTTTGGTTATGCCTAATTTTTATCGAATGCTTAAAAACTTCTTCGAAATAAGTTTCAATATCATAAAAATAAATTCTTAAAGCATCTTTATTCCTTTTAAAAGAATCTAAATTTAGATAGCAATTTGGATAAAGATTATCATCTCCAAATTCATTACCTTTTTCATAATCCGTTTGATATTCCCAGTTATTATGTTTTACCACAAAAATATGATTTCGTGGAGGAATTATTTCCAGGCATTTCCAAAGTTGATTAGATGTTGGATCAGCAATAATAAAACCCTTGTCATTTTTTAATACAAAAGGAAATGCTGTATAACAATGATTATCTGTTTGATCGCATAAAACAGAAGCATTTGGATAACCAGAAAGCATACTCGCAATCATAATATTATGTGCTGAAGGAGCACATTCATTAGTTGGAAAAACGTTGCTTCGTTTTTTTCCTAAAATATAATGATGAAACATTAAATCATAGATAAAATCTATATGTTTCATTAATTCTTCTTCTTTATCTAATTTCATAGAACAAAAACCCTCGATATTTGGATACAGTTCTAAAATCGTTTTAATTTTACGTCTATTTTTTATATAACCATATTGCAAATTTCCTTCTTTAAAAATATCGATATGGTTTACATTAGAATTGTTATTAACTTTCTTTAATTCAATTCCATATTTTTCATTTAAACTTTTTTCATAAGCATTAGTCCAGATAGAAAAAGGTTGAATTTCTGCAAAATTTTCAAGTTTCATTCAATCATAATTAGGGGTTATTTTATAAAATTATTTAAAAAATAGATTAATTCTGCGATTATAATCAGTGCTAAGATTTTTAAAGAGCTATCTTGTCGTCTTTTATAAGTAACTAACATGAAATAATTAATCTTATTAATCTCAAAAACATGGGATATTTATGACATTTATTGATATACATGCACATCTTGAATTTTTTGATGACTTAAATATTCGGATTAAGAAAGCAAAAAAGAGGAATGTTAAGATAATTTTAGCGAATGGAATTGATGTTGAAACAAATAGAAAAGTTCTTGCATTTGCAAAAGAATATCCGGAAGTTCAAGCTTGTTTGGGGATTTATCCTGTAAATGCATTAAAGCTTATAAAAAAAGAAATAAATTCAGAAATAAAATTTATTAAAGAAAATAAAGATAAAATCATTGCTATTGGGGAAGTTGGCTTGGATTTAAAAGAAGCAGGGGTTGAAACTCTTGTAACACAAAAAGAGATTTTGAAAAAATTTGTAAAATTAGCTAAAGAATTGGATAAACCAATTTTTATTCACTCAAGAAAAGCTGAAAAAGAAACAGTTGAGTTACTGGAAACTTTAGATTATAACAAAATTATTATGCATTGTTTTAATGGAAAATTAAATTTGGTTGAAAAAGGAATTCACAGAGGCTGGTTTTTTTCTATTCCAGCAAGTGTAAAATTTAATGAACAATTTCAAGAGATGATAAAAATAATCCCAATTGAACAATTATTTTGTGAAACAGATGCTCCATTTTTACATCCGGATAAAAAATTTCCAAATGAGCCTGCAAATGTTATTGAAAGTTATAATAAAATTGCAGAAATTAAAGGAATACCAATAGCAGATGTTGAAAAAAAGATTGAAGAGAATTATAGAAAATTATTTTTAGTTAAAACAACTCAACAATCCTTGGATAAATATTTATAAAAAATTAACTAAACCAACCAGCAATTTTTAAACCAAAATTTATCCAGAATTGTTTAAATTTTTTTCCTGCTGTTACACCTTTAATCTGGATATCACCATTTGATTTTTTTTCATTAAATATTTTTAATGGTGCATTTGATTCAATTATCTCTTTTAATGTTTGAACATCTTTTATATAAATATTATAAGTTGGATTTTCATTCATCTCGCAACCAAAAGATTCAATTTTATTTTCTTTAATAACTAAACTTGCAATATATGTTTCTTCTCCTTCGTATAAATTAAAAATTTCATTTTTATAAGGCACTCCTGAAGGCAATTCCGTATTTGCAATCTCATTATTTATTTTTTCACTTTGCGAACATAAATCTTTTAGTGAAGAAAGTTCAAAATCTTGAGCAGAGATTAAACTAAATGATAAAACAAAAAAAATACCAAAACAAATTATCTTATTCATAGATATTTATAGAAAAAATTATTTATAAATTTACCTACAAATAGATAGTTAAGTATATAAGATAAATAATCTTTAATCAATAATGAAAAATGAAAAGAATTTTCCAAAGAAAAATTCTTATGCATTACCTACTTTGACACAACCAAACAAAAAAAAATTAAATACAGTAGGTAATAAAGGATTTTTTACAAGAATAATTGAAAAACTTGATAAAAAAATGGAAGAAAAATCTAAAGAAAGCAGTTGCAATTGTAAAACTAAGAAAAAATGTTGCAATTAGTAGTTGATAAATTACTTTACGAAATATTAAATTTAGATGGTTCTTTAAAATTTGTTCAATCATTAAATTTTTTTATTTATGATTCAATAAAAATAATTTTACTTTTATTTTTCATGATTTTTCTTTTAGGATTTCTAAGGACATATATTCCGCATGAAAAAGTTAAAGATTGGTTAAGCAAACAAAAAAGAGGAGTTGGAAATTTAATGGCTTCATGTTTTGGTGCTGTGACGCCATTTTGTTCATGTTCATCTATTCCAATATTTTTAAGTTTTTTAGAAAGTGGTGTTCCATTAGGAATAACATTTTCATTTTTGATTACTTCTCCGTTAGTTAATGAATATTTAGTAATTTTGATGCTGGGATTTTTTGGATGGAAAATTACTTTAATTTATGTTCTATTCGGCATTTTACTTGGAGTATTCTCCGGATTAATCCTCGGAAAAATGAAACTTGAAAAATATCTTGTAAAAGATTTAATTTCCCAAACAAAAAAGGTTGAAGAAAAAAAGTATAATAATTTAAAAGAGAGATTAGATTATGGATACACCGAATCGAGTTCTATGGTTAAAAAATTGTGGATATGGATTTTGGCAGGTGTTGGGCTTGGGGCGATAATTCATAATTATATTCCTTCAGAATTAATTCAAGGATTAATTGCAAAAGGAGGAATATTCTCAGTTCCAATTGCTGTTCTTTTGGGAGTGCCAATTTATGCAAATTGTGTTGCGATTATTCCAATAGCGATTGTTTTATTTGAAAAAGGGTTGCCATTAGGAACAGCTTTAGCATTTATGATGGCAACTTCTGCATTAAGTTTGCCTGAGGCAATTATTTTAAGAAGAGCAATGAAATTAAAATTAATTGCAATATTTTTTGGAGTCACAACATTAGGGATTATATTAATTGGATATTTGTTTAACTTTCTTCAAAAGTTAATAATATAAAATTAAAAAAATTATTTCTTTTTTTCCTGTTCTGCAATTTTTATTCTTGTCTTAATTATAGTATCAGGATTTAAAGAAATTGAATCAATTCCTTCTTTTACTAAAAATTGTGCAAAGTCTGGAAAATCCGAAGGAGCTTGACCGCATATTCCGATTTTTCTTTTATTCTTTTTTGCTTTTTTAATCATGATTGAAATTAATTCTTTAACTGCCTCATTTCTTTCATCATAAACATCTGAAACAATTTCTGAATCACGATCAACACCTAAAGTTAATTGTGTTAAATCATTTGAACCTATGCTAAATCCGTCAAAAATTTTACTAAATTCATCAGCCAAAATTACATTTGATGGAATCTCGCACATTACATAAATCTCTAACTCATCTTTTCCACGAGATAATCCTTCTTTTGCCATTATCTCCTGAACTTTTTTTCCTTCCTCTATTGTTCTGCAAAATGGAATCATTACTTTTACATTCTTTAAACCAAATTGATTTCTAACTTTTTTTATAGCTTTGCATTCCAATTCAAAACTTTTTCTAAATGCTTCCTTATAATAACGGCTTGCACCTCTCCAGCCAATCATAGGATTATCTTCTGTTGGTTCATAAAGTTCTCCGCCGATTAAATTTCTATACTCGTTTGTTTTAAAATCAGACATTCTTACTATAACATCTTTAGGATAAAAGGCTGCGGCAATCATTGCAATTCCTTCTGCTAATTTATCTATGTAAAATTGTTTTTTATCTTTGTATCCAAAAGTTAAATCATCAATTTTTTTCTTTATGTTTTTATCACTTAATTTATCATAATCAATTAATGCATTAGGATGTATTTTTATATGTGAATTAATAATAAATTCTTCACGAGCTAAACCTACTCCGTCATTTGGGATAAAACTTTGTTCAAATGCCTGTTCAGGATTTCCGAGGTTCATCATAATTTTTGTTTTTGTTTTTGGTAATTTTTCCAAATTATGTTTTTCTATAACATATTTTAACTTTCCTTCATAAACTCTGCCTTCTTCTCCATCTGCACAGGAAACTGTAACAAGGTCGCCATTTTTTAGTTTTTTAGTTGCGTCATCTGTTCCAACTAAACAAGGAATTCCAAGTTCCCTGGAAATAATTGCAGCATGACAAGTTCTTCCACCCTTATCGGTTACAATTGCCGAAGCGATTTTCATTATTGGCTCCCAATCAGGGTCAGTCATTTCAGTTACCAGAACTTCTCCTTTTTTAAAATCATGAATTCCTGAAACATTTTTTATAACCCTGACTTTTCCGGAACCGATTCTTGAACCAACACTTTGTCCTTTTGATAAAATTTTACCTTTTTCTTTTAAAACATATTCTTCTAAAATATTTACATTCCTTTGACTTTGAACAGTTTCAGGTCTTGCCTGAACAATATAAAGCTTATTTGTTTTTCCATCTTTTGCCCATTCAATATCCATTGCTTTTTTATAATGATCCTCGATAGTTATTGCCATTTTTGCAAGTTTTAATATTTCATCATCAGTAATAGAAAATTCTTTTTGTTTATCTTCCGAAACAGGAATATTTTTTACCTGTTTTAAATATTTTAAACCATAGATCATTCTTATTTTTTTATTCCCTAATTTTTTGGAGATAATTGACTTATAACCTTTTTTTAAAGTTGGTTTATGCACATAAAATTCGTCGGGATTAACTGCTCCCTGAACAATATTTTCTCCTAATCCATAAATAGAAGTGATAAATACTGCATCTTTAAATCCGGATTCAGTATCTATTGAAAACATTACTCCTGAAGAGGATAAATCAGACCTTACCATTTTTTGAACACCAATAGAAAGTGCGATAGTGAAATGATCAAATCCTTTATCCACTCTATAAGATATTGCTCTATTTGTAAATAATGATGCAAAGCATTTTTTGCATGATTTTAATAACTCTTTTTCTCCTCGAACATTCAAGTATGTTTCTTGCTGTCCTGCAAATGAAGCATCGGGCAAATCTTCTGCTGTTGCACTTGAACGAACCGCTACATCAGTATAATCCTCTTTAGATTCTTTAGATAATAATTTATAATTTTCAATAATTTCTTTTTGTAAGTCTAAAGGCAATTCTGCTTTTAAAATTAAATTACGAACTTTTTTGCCTCGCTTCATTAAATTACGAGTACTGGTTGTATCTAAATCGGAGAGGATTTTATGAATTTTATCTTTTAATCCTGCAGATTCAATAAAATATCTATATGCTAATGCAGTTATTGCAAATCCATTTGGAACAGTTACGCCTTTTTTATTTAATTCACGATACATCTCCCCTAAAGATGCATTTTTTCCACCAACAATTGGAACATCTTCAATATGTAAGTCCTTAAATGGTATAACTAAAATTCTTTTGCTATTCATTTCTCACCTCTAAAGATAAATAATTTATTTTATATTATAAATGTATCTAAGAGAATAAAAAATTATTTTTTTAAAAATACTTTTTGAATTTTATCCGGAGAAATAACTTTCATTTCTAATCCTTCTGTTCCAGAATCTTTTGAAGCACTATAAATTAAAGCTCCTGAAACTAATTTTAATCCTTCATCCAATGAAAAACCTTTTTCTTTAAAAGACACTATTTTATTTTGGATAAATTCCCACGCAAATTGAGACCCGGATCCAAATGAATAAAAATTAGTTTCTTCAATTAAACCGAGTTCCCAACAGATATATAGACGAGGTTTATCAAAACGCGTGGCGAGCAAATAATGAATAAAATTATTATTGGGGCAACGACCTCCCCACATTTCATAATTTAATGTTAATACTTCTTGAAAAAAACGCTTAGAAATTTTTTCGGGTAAATTTATTCTTGATTCTGAAAAATCTTTTAAAATTTCTTTACCTTTTTTATTAATTGTGCCAGCATAACTTAAAACTGCTGTTTTTTCTTTGTTTGAATATAATTTTGTTGAATGTGAATAATTACCGGTTTTTTCATATTTTCCTTTTTCATTAATTATAACATCTTGATGTAATGTGTCTGCTCCAAGAATTATTCCTGCTCGGGTTTTAATTCCAACAATTGTTGTCATTAATATTTGAAAGATTAAATTATTTAAAAAGACTTATATAAAATTAAGATTCTTTCAAAATCCTTGCCTGAGTGATTGTTGCAATAACCTGAATTATTCCCATAGTAATAAAGAGTACATCAAAGGATAAATAATTCACAATTAAACCCCCGATAATTATTGCAATACCGGTAATTATTTGTGCTGTTCCTCCTGCAAGTCCCCATTGAAATCCACCATTTCTTCGGTCTTCATGTTTTGCATAAAGTGCAAACCATGTAGGTGTTGCCAAAGCGGTTGAAATTCCAAGACCTGCTTGAACAATAAAAAGATGCATTGGAGAAGATACAAACAAATAACCAAATGTAAAGAATGCATTAAGTGCATATCCTAAGACCATAATTTTTCTTTTATGATGATAAGTATCTGTAAATTTACCAACAAGAATATATAATAAACCTGCAACGATTAAATAAGTAGCCCATGCCCAAGTCATATTTAGAATAGTACCTCCAACCTTTTCTGCAAAAATCGCGAAAAGGGGTCCAAACATTCCTTCTCCAAAATACCATAAACCTCCCCCATAAAGAAGAAGTTTAATTTTTCTATTTATCACCATAAAGGTTAAATGTTTAATAAATATATAAACATTGCTTAGAATATATTTTATATAAATTCTTAGAGATTTTTCTTTTTTATAATTTCATAAATTTTAATTATCAATACTCCAACAAAGAAAAAATAAATTATACTTGAAATTTTCATAAAGATTATTCCTTGAGGAAACATTCCGAGAGATTCATAACCTACACCTGTATTAAAAATTAAATCTATTGCAAATCCAATATAAGCATAAAGAATCAATAAAGGCAAAGAAAGAATTAAGAGTGGAACAGTTATAATTCTAACAAGAATATTTTCTTTTATTGAATCAAAATGACTTATTAAAAAAGTTATTAAAATATAAAATAATGAACTAAGACATCCTCCTTTAAACCATAATGGAATTTTATTTATTTTAAACATGTGATTATTAACAGATTTATAATATAAAAAACTAATGATTGAAAGATTTTTTAAAGAGTATTAGCATTTTAAAAAAATGAAAGATTTATTGGAAAAAGAAATTGATTTTTTATGTGAAGATCTTTTTTTAGAAAGAAAAAATCATGTTCTTTTATATGGAAAGCATGAAGACACTTTTGCAGTTTTGCAAGGTATTTATGAAAGAGCAAAAAAAGATAAAACATTTTTATGTTCATGGCATGATGCTTCAAAAATTATTAATCCCATGGATTTTTTTGAACCGATTTTAAGATTAAAATATGAAAAAGGATATGAGGTCTTAAAAGAAAAAGACTGGTTTAAGGAATTAATTGAAAAAAATACTATGGATGGAATTTTTAAGTTAACAGAATTTTGCGGAAAAGAAAAAAACTCTAAATTTCAAAATGCAAGAAAGTTGCCAATTTTTTTTATTGATGGAATTGAAGATTTATTTTTTAAATTTGATTATAGCCATTTAGATGAAGAAGGAAGAAAAAAATTACTTTCTATTAATTTTTTGGAACAACCATTACCTAAGGGATTTGGTAATCATTTAAGGAATTTGCATCAATCCGGAAAAGGAATTTTTTATGGTCTGGTGAAAAATACTGAAAGTTTAGAATTTAAATCAACTTTAGGAAATTATAATTATTTATTTTATAACGAAAATTTTAGAAATCATGATGTATGGAGAGAAGATTAAACTTCATAGATTATTCAAAACCCTTAAATTCTAATTTAAACTTTATTTATTATGAAAAAAATAAATTTATCAAAAATACCCAGTAATCCCGGATGTTATCTCTTTAAAGATAATTTAAATTTAATAATTTATGTGGGCAAAGCTAAAAATCTGAAAAAAAGAGTGAAATCATATTTCCAAAATAAAGAACAGGATGAAAAAACAAAAGCAATGATTTCTCATATTAATGATGTTGAATTTATTGTTACAGATACGGAGATTGAATCATTTTTATTGGAAAATACTTTGATTAAAAAGCATAATCCTAAATATAATATTAATTTAAAGGATTCTAAGAGATATGCTTTTATTGAAAAAACAAATGAAGAATTTCCAAGATTAATCATCGCAAGAACAAAAGATGTTGAAGGAAAACTTTTTGGACCATTTATCTCTGCGTCTATGCGGGATGAAATAATTTATCTTTTAAATAAAATATTTAAGTTGAGGACTTGCAAAAGATTGCCTAAAAAAGTTTGTCTAAGATATTCTTTAGGATTATGTTCTGCACCATGCGAAAAAAAGATTTCTAAAAAAGATTATTTAGAGGATATTAATTCTTGTCAAAAAATTTTGCAAGGAAATATCAAAGGATTATCAAAAGAATTAAATGAAAAAATGCAAGAGGCTTCAAATAAAAATAATTTTGAAATGGCAATGAAATTAAGAGATCAAATTAATGCTATTAAAATTTTAACTGAAAAACAAAATGTTGAAAGACAAAAAAACTATGATGAAGACATTATCAATTATTTAATTAGAAAAGATAAAGTTTATCTTATGCTTTTTAATATTAATAAAGGAGTTTTAGAGAATACGCAGGAATTTATTTTTGAGTATAGAAAATATTTTTTTGAAGAATTTTTATCTAGATATTATTCTGAAAATCAAATTCCAAAAGTAATAATTTTACCTAAAGAGATTGATGAATCTTTAATTAAATATTTAGAATTAAAAAGAAAACAAAAAATAAAAATAATTATCCCAAAGATAGGTGAATTGAAAGATTTAATAACATTAGTTAAAAAGAATATTGAAGCAACATTTTTTCCAAAAGAGGAAGGTTTGATTGAATTAAAAGATAAATTGAATTTAGATAAAATTCCTTCAATAATAGAATGTTTTGATATTTCACATTTAAGCGGAACAGAAACAGTTGGTTCAATGGTGCAATACAAAGATGGAATTTCAAATAAATCTGAATATAGAAAATTTAAAATTAAAGGAGATTATGGAATTGATGACTTTGCTTCAATTGAAGAAATTGTTTATAGGAGATATTATCGGATTGTTAAAGAAGGATTAAAATTGCCTGATTTAATCATTGTTGATGGCGGGGCAGGACAATTAAGTTTTGCACTTAAAGCATTAGAAAAATTAAAAATTAAAATTCCGGTAATTGGTTTAGCAAAAAAAGAAGAAGAAATTTATTTGCCAAATAAGGATATACTAAGATTAAACAATAAAAATAAAGGGTTGCTGTTATTAATTTCTATAAGAGATGAAGCACATAGATTTGCTATTAGTTTTCAAAGGCTGAGAAGAAGAAAAATATTATTTAAGAAATAATCTTTTTATTTATTTTTTCCATATATTTTTTAGCAATTTTTGTCGGGAAAAGTTTTGCATATGTCTCTTGTTGCCATTTCATAAATTTATTAATACAATCTAAACAAATATTAACCTTATGAGATTCATCAATTTTTAGTTGATTGAATTCCGAGTGATAATTCTCAATTGATTTTTTACATAATTTGCAATTCATATTAAAGAATAATAATTCAAATTATTTAAAATTTTGGTAAGAATTGGAAAGAAATTCTTTTTTATTCAGCAAGATTTATAATTCAAAAGTTTTCTATTAAATTATGAAAAAATTGACTCTCGAAGAAATTTCAAAAGATCCAAATACAAAAATATTAATCTTTCAAACTCCCACAGATTATGCATATAATGAAAATGGGATTAATTTTGTAAAGAAAAATTTTGCTATAAAAAATGTAACTAATTCACAGGGGGAGGATATTAGATTTGTAGCAGGAGAAATGATTTCAAATGCAGTAATGCATGGAAACAAAAGGAATTCTGATAAAAAGATTGAAATTTATTGTTTATGGTTTGAAAAAAATTTTTATTTTGTAATTAAAGATGAAGGAGAAGGTTTTGATATTGATAATCCTCTTTACAGTGTAATTTGTCCCCCTGAAGGAAGTTTAGGAATTGAATTGACAAAAACCAAAATGAATTTAGTTTATAATTTTAAAGATTCTGCTTCATATATTTGTAAGAAAATTTAATTTATTTTTTAGCAACTTTTTTCTTTTTTCTGGAGGGGATTTCAGCCCAAATATTTTTATTCTTTTTCAGGTTCATTAACAGAGATTTCTTTTTTATTTGTGGATATTCCATATAATTTATAGAATACACAATAACCGGTAAATGCTTCAATAATTAAAATTATAGCAATAACATAAAATAAAATTTCCCAAAAACCTACTGCAAAAAAATAAGATAAAAATAAAATTATAATCCCTACAAAAAGTCTTATTGTTCTATCCATTAAACTTTCATTTTGTTCCATTGGATTATAAATTAATTGGATTTTAAAAAGTGATTGGATAATATATTCTTATAAACTTATCAGAATTTTCTTTCGCCAAAACCCTTATAACGTTAATATTTTTTGATTTATTATGGTAAATAATAAATTTAACCTTATAACAGAACTAAAACCGCAAGGTTCACAACCGGAAGCGATAAAAGAACTTACAGAAGGGATATTAAAAGGAGAAAAGATGCAAACCTTACTTGGAGTTACTGGAAGTGGTAAAACTTTTACTATCGCTAACGTTATTAAAAACGTGAATAAACCAACATTAGTTTTAGCACATAATAAAACTCTTGCAGCACAATTATATGAAGAATTAAAATCATTTTTCCCGGAGAATAGAGTTGAATATTTTGTTTCTTATTATGATTATTATCAACCTGAAAGTTACATCCCTTCAACAGATCAGTACATTGAAAAAGATTCTAAAATAAACGCTAAAATTGAGCAAATGCGTTTATCAACTGCAGCATCCTTAATGGGAAGAAAAGATGTTATTGTTGTTTCATCTGTTTCATGTATTTACGGTTTAGGTAAACCTGAGAATTTTGAAAAGTTTAGATTCGGTCTAAGAGTTGGACAAAATATTTCACGAAAAGAAATTTTATTAAAATTAATTAATTCACAGTATGAAAGAAATGATACAGATTTATCTGCGGGAAAATTTAGAGTTAAAGGGGATATTATAGATTTAGCTCCTGGTTATTTTAATAATACAATCCGGATTGAATTATTCGGAGATGTTGTTGAGAAAATATTTGAGATAGACAAAATTACCGGTAAAAAGATTGATTCTTTAGATTATTTTTCTGTTTATCCTGCAAAACATTTTATTGTTCCGGAAGAAGATATTACTCCTGCACTTGAGTTGATAAAAAAAGAACTAAAAGAAACTTTAACGAAAATGCCTATGCTTGAAGCACATCGATTAAAACAAAGAACATTGCATGATATTGAGATGATTAAAGAAACAGGTTATTGCAAGGGTATTGAAAATTATTCAAGACATTTTGACGGAAGAAAATCCGGTGAACCCCCGTATACATTAATGGATTATTTTAGCGATGATTCCCTGATTATTATTGATGAATCGCATCAGACAATTCCACAGATTCATGGGATGTATAAGGGAGATAAAGCGAGAAAGAAAAATTTAATTGATTTTGGTTTTCGTCTTCCTAGTGCATATGATAATAGACCATTAAAATTTGATGAATTTGAAAAAATAATGGATAGACGTCAAACAATTTTTGTTTCAGCTACACCTTCAGAATATGAGAAAGAAAATTCTTCAAGAATAGTTGAGCAAATTATCAGGCCAACTGGTTTAGTTGACCCAGAAGTATCGGTTAAACCACTGGATAATCAGGTTGAAGATGTGAAGATTGAAATTGACAAGGCTATAAAAAAGGGTCATAGAATTTTGGTTACTACATTAACAAAAAGATTAGCAGAAGAGTTAACAGAATATTTAGCCGAATCCGGGATTAAAACAAGATATTTACATTCGGAAATTGATACTCTTGAACGTACTGAAATTATTCGGCAGTTAAGATTAGGGGAGTTTGATGTTTTGGTTGGAATTAATTTATTGAGAGAAGGAATTGATATTCCGGAGGTTGGTTTTGTAGGAATTTTAGATGCTGATAAAGAAGGATTCTTGCGTAATGATAAATCTTTAATTCAAACAATTGGGCGGGCTGCGAGAAATTCTGAGGCAAAAGTTATACTTTATGCAAATAACATGACTGATTCAATAAAAAAGGCGATTGATGAAACTAACAGAAGAAGAAAAATTCAGGAGGATTATAATAAGAAACACCATATTGAACCTAAAACAATTATTAAGCCTATTAAAGAAAAAGAAGTTGATGTGAAAGATATTAAACATATTCCAAAAAAAGAAATTCCAAACATTTTAATTGAACTTGAAGCAGAGATGAGGGACATGGCAGAAAAATTGGAGTTTGAAAAAGCTATTAATATTAGAAATAGGATGAAAAAATTAAAAGAAAAAATCGGTATGAAAGATTTTGATTGATTTTATTCCCATTTGTCAATTTCTTCTTCAACTTTTTTATTCCAATTTTTTATTATTTCTTTGAGAATTATTTTTATCTGGGATTTATAATTAACTTCATAAACATAAATATATCCCCCATAATCTAAATTTTTTTTGTATTTTAATAGAATCTTTTTTTCAGATAACTTTTTAACAGCTTTTTGGATAGTTGTTAAATTTAAATTTAATTTATCTTTAATTTTTAAAGTGGTTAATTCCATATCTGAATTATCAATTAGATGCTTCAAAACAATAAATTCTTTTTTTGTTAGTCCTAAACTATATTTAAGTATGTCATCAAAGATAAATTTTTTACATGTAAAGTCGACCATATTATAGTACTCTTATCTTGAGTATTTAAACTATACTTCTAAAAAATAGAAGTCGCCATAACCATTTTTTGGGGGTGAAATAAAACCTTATTGAAGAAGTTATTTTAAAAAAAAGTTCATATTTTCGTCGATTATTTGAAAAATTAAAAAAAGTTTCATATTTGATAAGTTTATTTTTAGGATAATCAATTTTTCACTGGTTTGAAGGAATGAACATATACGTTTCAAAACATTTAAAAGGAAAATACCTTCTGGATATATATATTAAACTATACAAGTCTAAGATGAAAAACAATTTTGACGTATTTTTTCGAAGAAAGCCAGCGATGATTCTGGTAGCTTTGAAAAAGAACACAAGGATGAGGTATGGTAGTGTTTTGGCTAAAGAAGTGGATTGCACTTATAGCCATGCAGTGAAAATTCTGCAAACCCTGGAAGAACTAAAGTTAGTTGAATTTAAGAAAAAGGGGCGAATAAAGGTGATTAAACTAACTAAGAAGGGTAACGATGTTGCAGATGCTATTGAGAATATCAATAAGCTGATAAAATAAAACCGCCAAGCCCCTGAAAGAAGATATGATTTAAATCATATTATAAACCACTGATAGGAATAGTGGACATTATTTATTTTTTTATTTAATTCCTTAAAATTTTATAAAATCCCGACGGGATTTTCCTCATAACCCATGAAAGCTTCTTTAAATTCACCCTCAAAAGTTATTCGTTCATTTATTCGAACTTTCAGAGTTACTCGCCCGCAACTTTTAAAGTTTTTTGAATCTACTCAGATTAAACCCTTGAAATAAATATATACCTTTCTGTTTGTATATATTATGACCCCGACGGGAGTTGAACCCGCGACACCCAGATATCTCCATTGATAATTAAATCTAAGAGTCTGGTGCTCTAACCAGGCTGAGCTACGGAGCCATAGTAAAACATTAGTGATTTACTTTAAAAATATGTTGATTTACGTTAGCACCAGACGTAACTGGGGACGTTGAAAATTTGCCAAAAAGAAATTTTTAACAATCAGAGAATTAAATTACAATTCTCTGAATCTAACCAGGCTGAAGCTACTGCAGCCATAGTAAAACATTAGTGATTTACTTTAAAAATATGTTGATTTACGTTAGCACCAGATGTAAAGAGTCTGGAGACGTTGAAAATTTGCCAAAAAGAAATTTTTAACGATCAGAGAATTAAATTACAATTCTCTGAGTCTAACCAGGCTGAAGCTACTGCAGCCATAGTAAAACATTATTGATTTACTTTGGCACCAGACGTAAAGAGTCTGGGGACGTTGAAAATTTTGTAAAAAGAAATTTTTAACGATCAGAGAATAGATTGATTGAAAATTTTTTTTATCGGTATTGCTTAAAAGTATGATTACATTTTACACATTCAAAGAATCGTGTTTCAGCTTCATCACTTCCACGAGTTTGTCTTGTCCAAAAATAGCATTTCCCATGACTACATTTCATACATTTTTCATCAGTTATTGGCCGAACATCAAGAGTATTATCTTTTATTACTGCAATTTCTTTTTTTTCTTCAATTTTTTCAGAAATCGAAAGATTTACTTTTCCTTTGATTATAAACCCGCATCTTAGGCATTCACCATTAGTTCCTTTTTGCATAACAACAGCACCGCATTTGGGACAAAATTCCATATATTGTGATGAGAGAATTAGTTTAAAAAGGTTGTTACAAATACATGAAAACCTTTATTAAGTTCTCAGGATATTTTAATTATATGATGAAAGATGGTGAAAAAAAGGTGGATTTTATTAAATGGTTTTCAGAATTAAATAAAAATTCCGGAGATGTTGCCGGCGGAAAAGGTGCAAATCTTGCAGAAATTTATAATCTGGGGGTGTTAGTTCCTCAAGGATTTGTTATTACAGCTCAAGCTTATAATTATTTTATTGAAAAAGCTAAATTAAAAGATAAAATGATTAGCATTTTAGAAGGATTAAATTATGAAGATACAGAAAAATTAGATAAAGTTACAGCAGAAATTCGTTCATTAATTGTGAATTCTAAAATCCCCGAAGAGATGAGTGAAGAAATTTTAGAAGCTTATGAACAATTGGGGACTGATTTATCTGAAATTGGAAAAAGTTCTGCTTTGGACATCTTAAAAAGATCTGCTGAACCAACTTTTGTGGCTGTAAGAAGCAGTGCGACGGCAGAGGATTTAGCAGAAGCAAGTTTTGCAGGTCAGCAAGATTCATTTCTAAACATTAAAGGTAATTATGAACTATTGACTCATGTCAAAAAATGCTTTGCATCACTTTTTACTTCCAGAGCAACTTATTATAGACATAAGCAAGGATTCAAACATGAAAAAGTTAGTCTTGCAGTAGTTATCCAAAAAATGGTTGATTCAGATAAATCAGGTGTATTATTTTCAAAAGATCCTGCTTACAAAAAAGAGGATATTACTATTGAAGCTGTATGGGGTCTTGGAGAAGGAATTGTCTCTGGAAAAATTACTCCTGACCATTATGTTATTTCAAGAGATTTAGAGATTTTAGAACAAAAAATTGCAGACAAAAAAATTGTAATAACAAGAGATTCTGGAGGCAAACAGATAATTCTCAAATTAAGAGATGAGAAATCAAATGCAAAAGTATTAACAGATTATGAGATGAGAAAATTAACTGAATTAGCAATAAAATTAGAAAAACACTATAAAAAACCACAAGATATTGAATTTGCGATAGAGGGCAATGATATTTTTATTACCCAAACTAGACCAATTACAACAATGGAAAAGAGAATTGATGAATCTTTAGAAAATCGAGAAATAAAAGGTACTCCAATATTAACAGGTTTAGCAGCTTCTCCGGGAATAGCTTCTGGGAAAGTTAAAATTGTTCATAATTTAAAAGATTTACAAAAGGTAAATGTTGGGGATATTTTAGTTACAAAGATGACTAATCCGGATATGGTTGTTACAATGCAAAAGTCCGCAGCGATTGTGACCGATGAAGGAGGTCTTACTGCACATGCTTCAATTGTTTCAAGAGAAATGGGTATTCCTGCAATTGTTGGAACTCAAAATGCTACAACGCAATTTAAAGATGGAGATTTAATAACTGTTGACGGATTTAGCGGAAAAATATATTCCGGAAAAACTGCTGAAGATACTAAAAAAGAAATCTTGCCAGTAACAGCTAAAACTAAAACAAAAGTTAAAGTTATTGTTGATCTTCCAAATTTTGCATCTCGTGCAGCAAAAACTGGGATTAGTAAAATTGGTTTAACAAGAATTGAAGGGATAATTGCTGAATCAGGAAAACATCCGGAATTTTTCCTGAAACAAAATAAAATTAAAGAATATGAAGAAATAATTTTCAAGGGTATTAATACAATTATGGAACATTTTGATGAAATCTGGGTTAGAACGTCGGATATTCGAAGTGATGAATTTAATAATTTGGAAGGGGCCCCTAAAGAAATTGAAGCTAATCCAATGTTAGGATTTCATGGGATCAGATACAGTTTAAAAAATCCTGAGATTTTAAAAGCTGAATTCAGGGCTTTACAAAGAGTTGCTTCAAAAGAAAAAACAGTTGGATTACTATTGCCTCAAGTTATTTCTGTAGAAGAAGTTCAGGGAGTTAAGAAAATTCTAAAAGAGATTAATTTTAGTAATGTAAAAGTAGGGGTTATGATTGAAACGCCTGCAGCGGTGCAAATAATTAAAGATTTATGTACTGAAGGAATTGATTTTATTTCATTTGGAACGAATGACTTGACTCAATATATGCTGGCAGTTGATAGAGGCAATAAAAAAGTTCAATATCTTTACAATGAAATGCATCCTTCAGTTTTATACCAACTTGAATATGTAATTCGGGTATGCAAGAGAAATAATGTTGAGACAAGCATTTGCGGACAAGCTGGGAGTCAAAAAGAGATGGTAAAATTTTTAGTCCACAAAAATATTGATAGTATAAGTGTTAATGCTGATGTTGCAAAAGAAATTTCTGATTATATTTTTGAAATTGAAGAAAATAAAGTTAAGGGAACTGATGAAGAACCAAGGCAATATCAACCATCAACAGAAGATAAGAATATTGAACAAAATTTAGAAAAAGATATACAGGCAATTGAAAAAGAAAAACAAGAATATCTTAAAACAAAAGAGAATACTAAAAAAACTGAAGAAAAACCGGAATTTGAAGAACCGCAAAAAATCGAGGATAATGAGGATTTTTCAATAGTTGAAGATTTCGATAAATTAGAAGAAGATTTGGAAGCAATTGAAAAAGAAAGAAAGGAATACATAAAATAAGTTAATTCTGGAATATTTAAAAACAAAATTTTATAAATCACTATTCATTTAAGAATCTATGAAAAAAGAGAGCGTGAGTAAAAAAGTGGAATCTCCTAAAAATGAAAGGGATATTCAAACAGAAAAAATTCTTGTTGAAAATTTCGTGGCATTGCAAAAGGTGATGGTTAATCTTTCAATTAAGTTTGATAATCTTTCAGGGCAGATTTCAAAATTATTAGAATTATTTGAAATTTCAGCAAAAGCATTGGCTGAGAAAGATTTTGATTTAGAAAAAGATACTAAAGATAAAGAGAAAATTTTGAAAAAACTGGATGATTTATTTGATCAGAATAAAGTTATTGCAAGAGGTTTAACATTACTTCATGAACCTGTTCAAAAAATGGAACCACCAAGTCCGCAACAATCAGAACCTTCACAAATGCAACCGCCAGTTCCAAGTCCAAAGATACAGCAATTGCCTCCGGTACAAATGATTCCAAGAGATCAATATCAATTATCAATCTCTTCAAATCCTCAAAGATTTAAGCAATTACCAAGAGGTTAGAGACAATGATTGATTCAAATTCTCAAGAATATAGGACTTTTTTTTTGAAACAATTTACCAGACAGTTAATTCAAAATTCCGGAACAGGCTATCTTTTTACATATGAACATTTAATTCAAAAAAAAGAAGCTAAAGAAGAACATGAAAAGAAAAAATTAGTATCAGTTGCAGAGAAGGAAATATATTTACCGAAGAAAGAAAAAATAAAACAGGTAGTTCATAGAATTGAAGTTAAGAAAATTCTACCAATTCAACAAAAACAAGAAGAACCATTTTTTCCAAGACCTCAGAGAATTATTCAGCCAACTAATATTGGAGCACAACAACCTTCACGAAAATTAGTTATTCCTCAAACCAGACTTCCGGAATATCTTCAGCATATTAAACCTGTTCCGTCACAAACTCAAATTAATTTAAAAAAATTAAATAAATTAGTAAGTGATCCAATGGTTCAATATATTGAATGTGTTGGGGAAAATGAAAATATATTAGTTAGTGGTAAAATGGGATTAAGAAAAACAGAGATTATTCTGGATAGGCAGGAGATTTCAGAGATTATTGATATATTTTCTGAAGCTGCGAGAATTCCGGTTTCTGAGGGAATTTTCCGTGTTGCTGTTGGAAAATTAATCCTTTCGGCAATAGTTTCTGATGTGGTTAGTACAAAATTTACTATTCAAAAGATGAATCCTTTAACTTCAGGAATTAATCCGCAAATAAGAAGAAATTTTTAATGATAAAATTTTTATAAACAAAATTTAATATAAAATTATTTTTTCATATGAACATCCATTTGAGGGAATGGAATTTCTATTTTTTCTTTTTTAAAAGAGTTATAAATTCTTGTATAAACCTCGTCCATTGTATCAAGTCGATTATCAAAAGTATCTATATAAAAATAAGCTTTAAAATTTAATGATGAATCTCCCATTTCTAAAAATCGAACAACAGGTTCATCAGGCTTAAACTCTATATTTTTCGATTTTTTGATTTCATCTAAAACAATTTTTTTTACTTTTTCAATATCACTTCCGTAAGCAACTCCAAAAGGTAAAACTACTCTTGTTCTTGGTTCTGGTAAAGCAACATTTTGAATATTTGATTCAGCTAATTTACTGTTAGGTACAATTAAGTATTCATTATCAAAAGTTTTAATTTTTGTACTTCTAAAACCAATTTTTTCTATCTTTCCTCCGGTAGTTTTATCTATATAAACTAAATCTCCGACTCTTACAGATTGGTCAAGAACTATCGATGCACCTGAAAAAATATTGCCTAAAATTGGCTGAAGTCCTAAAGCAATAGCAATACCTGCAATACCCAAACCTGCTAATAATGGACCAATTTCTACGCCCCACAAACTAAGAATGTATAAAAAGATAATAATTACTACTGAAACATTTATAGTGCTACTAAATAAAGTTAAAACTGTATGGTCTAATCGTGATTTAGTTTTTCTTGCAATATATTTAAACCAAGTTAAAATAACTAAATCAAAAGTGACATAAATAATATAAGCAATCACAATTGCAATTAATGAATGAATTATTCTAATAGAAAGAGTCATCATCATTTCATCTAAAGTTAATTCAATAATTGATATCCTGAATGCAAAAAATAAAGATAAAAGAATTAAAGGTTTGAAAGTTTTTGAAAGTAATCTGTCGTCGATATCGGTCTTGGTCTTGTTTGTTAATTTTAATAATAATTTCTGCAACAATATTAAAGCAAGACTGATAATTAAAAAAGCTCCGATAAAGATTATAGAAGTTCTTGCATATTCATTGACAATATACTGTTCAAACATATTATATTAAAATAATCATATTATTTAAATCTTTTTTGCCGAAAGGAATTTTTATTCTTTTTATGATTTGCAAAAGGATTATTACTGGGAAATAAATAATTAGGGATAATATAACAGTGTTCTACTCCAAAATTTGCTTTTTTTCTAAAACCCTAACTTTTAAAAATCTCATAATTTATCTATAAACATTCATAATGGCGGTTGTGGTATACAGAAATTAAAAATTTCTGTCCCTACAGGATTAAACTGTGCCTTCGCACAGAAAGATATTAAAAATCCTGAAGGTACAGAGATTAAAAATTCTGTCCTACAGGATTAAACTGTGCCTTCGCACAGAAAAATATTAAAAATCCTGCAGGTAACGGTTATTACATACGGTTGGGGTCAGAGCAAAGAGGGTTCGACTCAAAAATTCGCTTTTTTTCTAAAACCTTAACTTTTAAAAATCTCATAATTTATCTATAAACATCAATAATGGCGGTTGTGGTATACAGAAATTAAAAATTTCTGTCCCTACAGGATTAAACTGTGCCTTCGCACAGAAAAATATTAAAAATCCTGCAGGTAACGGTTATTACATACGGTTGGGGTCAGAGCAAAGAGGGTTCGACTCAAAAATTCGCTTTTTTTCTAAAACCTTAACTTTTAAAAATCTCATAATTTATCTATAAACATCAATAATGGCGGTTGTGGTATACAGAAATTAAAAATTTCTGTCCCTACAGGATTAAACTGTGCCTTCGCACAGAAAAATATTAAAAATCCTGCAGGTAACGGTTATTACATACGGTTGGGGTCAGAGCAAAGAGGGTTCGACTCAAAAATTCGCTTTTTTTCTAAAACCTTAACTTTTAAAAATCTCATAATTTATCTATAAACATCAATAATGGCGGTTGTGGTATAACGGTTATTACGTCCGGTTGTGGTCCGGGCAAAGAGGGTTCGACTCCCTCCATCCGCTTAATAAATCAGAGACGAACCCTGGGTTCGATGAAAAATTTTGTGGTAGAAACTTATTCTTTCAGATAAAAATTCAAGCATTGAATAAAAGAGTTTCGTGCAAGATTTTGAACATCCCTCCATCCGCTTATTTTCTTTACAGAAAATTGCGTAAGTTCGGGAGTCTTCGACTCCACAATTCGCATTCCGTGAAAGCTTCTTTAAATCAAGGAAAATTTTGATTTATTTGAACTTTCAGAAATGCTCAATTCGCATTCCGTGAAAGCTTCTTTAAATCAAGGAAAATTTTGATTTATTTGAACTTTCAGAAATGCTCACCATCCGTTTAATAAATAAGAGGCGAACCCCGGAGTTCGATGAAAAATTTTGTGGTAGAAACTTATTTTTTCAGATAAAAATTCAAGGATTGAACAAAAGAGTTTCGTGCAAGATTTTTAACATCCCTCCATCCGCGTTTTATTTTTAAGAAAGATTTTAATAAGTTCTATTCTAATATAATTATATTAAAGAGATAAAATGAAATACAATAATATAAAAAATATTCTTTTTGTTTGCAAGTATAACGCTTTTAGGAGCAGATTTGCAGAGTCTTATTTTAATAAATTAAATAAAAATAAATCAATTAAGGCAATTAGCAGAGGGTTTATTATGAATGCTAGTTCAGATTCTGTTCAAAGAAAGATTGCTAAGAAATTTAATGGTGATATTATTGGAGAACCTAAACCCGTCAAATTAAATGAAATGATTGAAGCAGATTTGATTGTAATTGTTGCAAATGATGTTCCAAAAATTATGTTTAATTATGCCCTTAAACCTATTTATAAAAAAGTTGTTGTTTGGAAGATAAAAGATGAACAAAAGAAAAATGAAAAAAATATTATTAAAATTGTTAAAAAAATTCAAAAGAAAGTTGAGAGATTAATTAAAAAATTGGAGAAAGAACTAAAATGAAGATTAATTTAGTTAAATCTAAGAAAAATGAATTAAAAGAAATTTCAAAGATTTATATGGAAGCGTTTTCTAAACCCCCTTATGAAGAAATTTGGACTTTAAAAAAAGCTTCAAATAAAATAAAATTTTTTTATGAATTCTATGATTTATATTCGATAAAAGCAGATAAAAAATTAGTTGGTTTTGCAGTAATTAATCCTAATTTTATGTGCCCCGGGGAGGTTGCTTTTGGAGAAGAAATTGCGATTAAAGAAAATTTTCAAGGAAAGGGGATTGGAACAATTGTGAATAAAAAACTTTTTGAAATTTATAAGAAAAAAGGCTATGGATCATTTATGATTATTGCACATAAAAAATCTAAAGCAGTTAAATTATATAAAAGACTGGGGATTAATATATCTAAAGAAGGAATACTCATGGAGAAAGAACTAAAATGAATACCGATACAATAAAAGGTTTTGATGATTATGTCGGGGAATTAGCTACTAAGAGAGCGGTTATTCAGGAAATCGTCAGGCAAAATTTTGAACGGTTTGGTTTTAATCCTACAGAGACTCCGATTATAGAGTCAGAAGAATTTGTTAGAGGAGAAAATCCAAATGATGAGGCAGTTTCAGATATTTTTAAACTTAAAGATAAAGGGAACAGAAAATTGGCTTTGCGTTATGAATTAACTTTTCCATTAAAACGTATTGCAAAAAATAAAAAATTGCCGTTTAAAAGATATCAAATTGGCCCGGTTTTTAGGGATGAACCAATAAAAGGAAATCGTGGCAGGCAGTTTATTTCTTGTGATGTTGATATTGTTGGTTCAACAATTAAAGATGATGCAGAGATTCTTTCATTAGTAAGTAATATTTTAAAAAGTCTAAAGATTGAAGGTGTGATTTATATTAATAACAGAAAACTTCTTAATGAAATTTTAAATACAGAAAAGATAGATAAAAAATATTTTGAGGAAGTGATTAGAGAGATAGATAAATTAGATAAACTTTCTTCTAAAGAAGTTTATGATAATTTAAAGAAATATAATGCTGAAAATTTATTAAAAATTTTTAATAAGGAAGAAAAATATTTTGAGAGATATGAATCATACAATGAGATTAAAGAATTAAGAGAGTATTGCAATAATTATTCTGTAAAATTTGAATTTATGCCCAGCCTTGCAAGAGGTTTAAGTTATTATACCGGAACAGTTTTTGAGATTAAAACAAAGAATATTAAAGAGACTATTTTTGGAGGGGGAAGTTATAATTTTGATGGAATTCAGGGAGTCGGTTTTGGAGTTTCTATTGAAAGATTAGAATTAGTTACAAATTTACAAATTGAACTTGAAAAATATTTAATTGTTTCTTTGAATGAAGATAAAAAAGCAATTAAACTTGCAAATCAATTGAGAGAACAAGGAAAAAATGTTTCAATTTTTTATGGCAAACCGTCTAAAGCATTAGATTATGCAAATTCTTACAAGATACAGAAAGTTATTTTTGTCGGAAAAAAAGAAGTTGAAAAAAAACAAATGATTGTGAAAGATATGAAAACAGGAAAACAAATAATTTTTAAAATTAAAGAAAGTTCTAAATTAAAATGAATAATTCTCACGAAAAGAGTTCTATAAATGAGCATATAATTCATAAAATCCCGATTATAGACGAGGATTCGACAATAAAAGATGCTCTTTTAATGCTAGAAAAAATCAGCAATAAATATGATAGCGTTGACAATATTTTTGTTTTAGATCAAAAAGATAATCTTATTGGATTATTTGATATTCAAGAATTATTTAACAAGCCAAAAAATACTCTTATCAAAAAAATTATGCAAAAAAAGATCATCACTGTTTCATTAGATACAGAAATAGAAAAAGTTGCACATATTGCATTAAAACATAATTTAAAACAAATACCAGTTACAAGATCACGAAAACTTATTGGAGTTGTTGCAACAAAAGATATTTTGTCTACGATAAACAAATCATTAAAGAGGGATATTTTTCATTTTGCGGGAATACATAAATCTCATTTAGATTTTGAAAATAGTATGGAAATTCCATTATTTAAAGCAGTAAAAAATAGATTATTGTGGATAATTCTTGGTCTTATGGGAGCAATAATTATGGCATTATATATTGGGCTTTTTGAAGAAACTTTAAGGAAGTATATGATTATAGCATCTTTTGTTCCTGCAATTGTATATATTAGTGATGCTTTGGGAACTCAATTTCAAACAGTATTTGTAAGAGATTTAGCAATCTTAGGTAAAGAACTTAATATTAAAAAATATTTTTTAAAACAAATGGTTATTGGTTTTGTAATTGCATGTATCATAAGTATTCTTATGTTTTGTTCTATTTTTTTAATTTGGAAAATCCCTCATATTGCTTTTATAATCTCTTTAGCATCTTTTATTACACTTATTGCTACAAGTTTTTTTGCTCTTTTAATTACATTATTGATTAAAAAATTTAAATGGGATCCAGCAATGGGTAGCGGACCGATTGCGACAATTATTTCAGATATGACTTCAATAGTTATTTATTTTATTATTGTTGTTTTGTTTATTTAGAAAAAATTCTTAATAAAGAATAAGAATACTATTTTGCTTTTTGTGCCGGAGACATATCAGGATATTTTCTAATAAGTTTTATTCCTTCTTTTATATATTCATCAAAGTTTTTCTTTTTTAGAAAAATTGTTTTAAGTTTATTTTGAATTTCAACAATCTGAGGGTAATTGTGATTAGTATAATATTCTGTGTTCCATGGCCACCATTTTTTTACATCTTTTGTTAAAGAGGTTAAAGCAAAGGCAGCAATTTCTGCAAGAGCCCAAACTTGTCCGTCTTTCAATCCTTCATCTTTGTAATACCTTTTATAAATTTCAAAATAATGCGAAAGAATTAATTCGTGAGCAGTAATTCTTCTCATGTAATAAGAATTTTCTTTCCAATGTCTGACAATTTTTGGAGAAGTCCCAAAATTAGAAATTCCAGGATGAATAACTGAAACAACACATTCATATTTTGGATAAAACCATTTATATCCTGTTTCTTTTTCAATATAGTCTGAAAATTCTTTATTTATTTCATTCCAAGATTTTTGATAAAGATCTTTTGTTAGTTCTAAAAATGGCAAAGAAGTTTTATATGTAGCATCAATTTTTTTGAACACTTCGTTTGAAAAACCAAAATCTTTAGCCATTCTTTTATCATATTTTTTATCGATTGTAAATTCAAGTTTCATAAAAGGTAATAGAAAAGTAAACCTATAAACTTTTTGATAGTAAACCAATAAAATATTCTAAAAGATTTATACATAAATTTATAATTAGATACTCTATTTAACTCAATGCAAGATGTTAACAAAGTAGCTAACGAGGCCAGAAAATCTCTAAGTAAATATTGCATGGAAGAATGCAAATCATATTGTTGCAGAAAAGGGTATATTATTTTAAAACCAACAGAGTTGGATTTAGTCATTGGAGATAAAAAAGATAAATTAATGGAAGAAGAATCATTAAGAGAATTATCTTTCTCTGGAAAATATTCATTTAATCTATCAAATTCATTTGGGAGTTGCACACAATTAAAAGATGAAAAATGTTTGATTCATCAAAATGTTAACAGACCAAGTGTTTGCAAGGAATTCCCAATTTTTATAACAGGAAAGATAATTAGAATATCTCCAAGATGTTATGGGCATAAAGCAGGATTGCTATATCCTTTTATAAAAAAATTTAAAGAATTAGGTTATGATGTTGAGGAATAAATTCCCGCAGGAAATTTTTATGATTTTACTCTAGATACATCTTTTTAGGCTCACCATATTTTGACTCATATGCACAGCATCTACAATAAGTTTCTGTTTTGTCTTTCAAAAGATTTAGGCACATATCCGCAATTTGATTTTGCAATCGATTTTTCAAGTTGGTTAACAAATTCTTTATAATCTTTACAATCTTTTCTGCATTTCATATTTTTTTTATAAAATCAAACTTTAAAAAAATTCCCCTAAATTAAAATATTCAAGGTATTATCTCAGGTCCAAAATATTTTTCATAATCAAAATCTTTTTGAGAGATTATTTTTTTATCAATTAATTTTTTTATTTCCGGCAAAGCAGATTGCAATTCACTAATTAAATGCTTAATTGATCTACAAACTAATTTGTCTCCGGTTTTAGGCCAAAGTTTTGCTTTTCTCCAATACATGCATCTTCCTCCGCAAATATCTTTTACATCACAAGAATCACATTCATTAACTAAAATCTTTTTTAATTTATTTGGTGAATCTTCGATTGTTCCGCAAACAAAGTCTTCGATATTATTCATTATCGGACAAGCAGAGATTTTGCCGTTAGTGGTTATTGCATAACCTGAATGACCTGCTCCACAACGAATTAAAGTTTTTTCTTTTTTAAGCAAACTTTCAATAATTCCTAAGAAAGGATAAAGTTTCAATACTTTTCCTTCTTTCATTCTTTCAATCCAATATTTAATTAATTTTGAAGTTGATTCATTAACTTTATTTATAAAATTTGTAATTTTCTCTTTGTTAAAATCTTCCTTATAAAAACCAATATCTAATTGCCAATGTATTGAATCAAAACCTGCGTTTATTAAATTTAAAACCTGTTCATAAATGTCAGGACAATCCTGAGCGATAGTCATTCTTGCAATTAACTCTCCGTTATATCCGTTTTTTTTCATTAAAGAAATATTTTGCATTATTTTATCATAAGTTCCTTTACCACGGTTAGAATCTGTCCTTTCTTTATCGCCGTCTAATGAAATTAAGATTTTTGTAATTTTATTTAAATATTCTTTTGGTAAAAGGTTTAATAATTGACCGTTAGTTTGCATACGATATTTTAAGTTTAAATTTTTTAGATAATCCATTATTTCAATAATTTTATTTTTTTGCAGTAATGGTTCTCCTCCATAGAAAATTAATACGGGATTAGAATCTTTTTCTAAAAACTTTTTTAATTTTTCTAAATCAATATCTAAATCACAGGGTGCAGAAAAATCAAATTTGAATCTTTTTTCTAATCCATTCTCAAACTCTTGCATTGATTTTTCATAGCAATATCTGCATTGCAGATTACATTTTTCTGTTAGGATAATGTGATAGTGCATTTTAAAATTTACAAAAGTTTTTTATTAATTCAGGATTTTTTACTTCCGGATGAAAGGATATTCCATAAATCTCTTTAGATTTATGTTTAATAATTGCATTATCAATATCTGTTTTGCCTAAAATTTCAAAATTATGCAATTCTTTTAATGACATATTATGCACAAAATATGCTTCGAAAGATTTTGGAAGGTTGAAAAAATCTGATTTTAATTTTACTTCTTTTAATCCGATTTCCTGGTTAAATTTTGGCTTTGCACCGAATACAAAACCGACTATATGCATACCTGCACATATTCCCAGAATTGGTTGATTAATATTTTTTATCCATTCAAATTTATCCCCTGAGTGAAGATATTCAAAATCTTTTAGTGACGTTCCTGGAATAATTATTTTATCATAATTGTTTAAATTATCCTGTGAAAAATTTTTATAATTAATTGTTGAAAATTGAATTTCATTTTTTAGTAAAATCTTTTCAATAGGTTTTACAAATTCTAATTCATGTAATTTTTCCTTGCATGTTGAAATAATTAATATTTTCATTCTACATCTATTTCCATTCTCCAGGAATTTTTTTCTCCGGAAATTTTTTTGTCAGTTATATTTAAGGATTTTTTAAATAACGGGCAATTCAAAGTAAATGTTTCAAATTCTCCTCCTTCTCCGGCAGGGTGAATTTGATATTTTTGATTTAATTTTTTTACTTTATCAATAAATTCTTCGTTAATTTCTTTTCCTAACCATGATTCATCCAAAGGATAAGCAAATACCCCGACGATAATTACTTTAAATTTTAGGTTAATGATTTCATGCAAATATTCAAATTCATCTTTTTGCCATAATGGATTAAAGCATTCTAAATCCAGTTCATTACAAATTTTCTGAATTCTTGATGCCTGATAAATAGATTGCAGAGCACCGGTAACAATCCCTCCTATGTGATATTCGTCTTTTGCTTTTTTTATTGCTTTTTTCAAATCTTTCAGTTCAATTTCTTTTTTTCCTTTAGTTTTTTGAATAATTAACGGAATTTGCATTACTTCTGCCTGTTTTTTAGTCTTTTCAATTGAAGGCGTATGAAACATATAACTTTCTTTATTTTCAGATACGATTGAAATTAAGCATGACAATTCATGACCTGCTTCTTTTGCTAAATAAGAAGCCATACATGAATCTTTTCCTCCGGAAAATAATACTGCAACTTTCATGGAAAATCAAATAAAAAATAGTTTTTAAGTTTTACATAAAATTTAAATTCTTTATTTACAACATTATTTTATGGCAAAATATGATTTTAAAACAAAAGAAGAAAAGTGCATATTTTGTGAGATTACAAAAAAGAATATTAAACCTTTAGGAGAAGGACTTTTTTATGAAGATAAAGAATACATGGCATTTTTATCTCCTTTCCCGAATACAAAAGGTTTTTCAATTGTTATTCCAAAAAAACATTTTGATGGTGATGTTTTGAAGATGCCAGATAAAGAACTAAATAAATTTATACTAACATCAAAAAAAGTTGCAAATATTTTATTAAATTATTTTGAAGATGTTGGAAGAATTGGGCTGATAATGGAAGGAACAGGAATTGATCACGCACATATTAAACTTTTCCCAATGCATAATACCCCCGAATTAAAAAGAGGAGAATTTAAACAATTTAATAGTTCAAATAACAAATATTTTGAAACTTACGAAGGATATATTTCTTCGCATGACAGTTTAAAAGCTGATGAAAAAGAACTTCAAAAACTTGCTAAAAGATTACAGGAATCTCAAAGATAATTATTTTTTTTCTTCAACTTCTTCTTCAATAACAAATTCTTCGTCAATCATATCTTTCATTTTAGCTAATTCTTCAAGGTCTTCAATTTCCTCTTCCATTTCTTTTTTTAGGTCTGCAAAAGGGTCAGGATTATGTTTTAGGTATGTTTCTTTTAACCAAATATCGATTTCTTTAAAGTGACCTTCTTGTTCAAGCCAAATTTTTTTTTGATTCTCTAAATGCAATAAGGGGTAAAATGAAACAGCCCTCTCTTCTTTACTTTCTCCAATTAATTGGGTGAAGGTTATTTTTTTAATTTTTTCTTCATTTTTAAGCTGTTCAAATAATTTATCGTAAATTTCTTTAATTTTATCTTTAATGCTAAAATTTCTTTTAGGCATTGAATAAGAGGACATTCTTAATGCATTTTTATCGATTATTATTTTCTTGATTCTTCGATTTTCAGTGACTATTGCCTTATTTAATGATTCAATTAACTCATTTAATGTGACTTTCTTGAATCGGGGCATTGGACTTCGTGGGATTAATTCAGGAATTTCTTCATTAAATTCAATTCTTTCAAAAGCAATCTTTGATCCTGTTTCTTTTTTTCCAAATAAAATTTCGTCAATACTTTTTACATATTTATTCAATAATATTTCAGATTTAATTCTTAGCAATAACGCTGCGGCCAAAAGGACTTTACTTGAAATGAAAAAATTAGTTTCTTCAATTTGCCTGATTTTTTCTAAGAATTTATCAGTTAGAAGTACTATGTTTATGTCCCAAGGATCTAATTGTTCAGTATTAATTAAATCATAAATGATGTCTTTCCAACCTATTTCTCGATTAAACAAAATATCATGTATTTGTTCTTGCTGGATTTTTTTATGCAGATTTATGTCCTCTTTTTCCATTATTTTTAAAGCAAAAATGCTTTTATTACCTTTTTGGTTTAATGTTTACAAGGGTTTGCGAGTCCAAAAAGGGAATTAGAAATTTTTCTGTTTTTGTTATAATTTGTTAATTCTGTAGCAACCTTTTAAAAACTCAAATTTTCGCTGTCATTTTACAAGGGTAACAAAACCGAAAGGTTTAAATAATCCAAAGGCATGAGTATATTATCACCTCTTTTTACCCAGGAGGAGCTTCAGATCAACTATTTTTTTGGTTTGGAGAACCTCCTAGGTTTTATAATCTTTAAAGATTAATTTTAATATAAGACCTAAGATTGAGCAAATAACTCAAAGGCAATTAATAATTTTATTGATAAATTAAAAGGGGGGCAAATTATCAAGTTTTGTTTTAGCTCTAACTCTTTCATCTGGATTTGGGGAACTGCAAGAGATTTTTACCAATTCTAAATATTCTTTTTCTTCTCTTTGTACATCCTGATCTCTCTTTTTTGCAAAATTATATGCTTCTCTTACAAGATTTGCTATATCTTTTCGGTTATGAAGAATTTTTTTTGCAAATCGGGTAATTGCAAATTCTGCACATTCGTTCATTCTTTCAGATTTAATTGTATAACTTAGAAATTTAGGATGAAAATGTAGGATTTCATGTGCAATTGTTAAAACTTGTTGTTTTATAGGATATGAATCACTAATATAAATTGTATCTTTCGAAATATAACCATAATTACGGTTATCCTGATAAAAGAAAATTTTATGAGTATCAAGAGATGTTTTAAATAATTTAAACAAATAATCTAATGACATATTAGAACTATCCTTTGTATTATCCATATGTATTACCTTTTAGTTAATAAAATATATAAATATTAGAAAAAAATTTTAAGTTAAAGATTAGCATAACAAAAACCTATGATCTTTTTAAAGATCTTAATTCTAAAAGCTCATGATGATAATCATCACATAAGTCAAGATGACCAATTATCTTTGAAAGAATATATTTTTCTTCTTTTTTATCAAATTCTCTAAAAGAGTTAGATTTAGAGGGTATACAATCCAGAAGAGATCTTGATTCTGTTAAATGCCTCTGTTGCAAAATTTGATATAATAGCATTTCTTGATTTATATTTAAAGGTCCAAGATTATTAATAAATTCTTTATCTTTTCTTAAAAGACTTTCATATGCTTCTTTAGCATCTTTAATTTCATGAATATATCTGCTATCTTTTGCAAGTTGTTCATATATTTCTTTAGTTCTCATTTTAAAAATTATTCTTATTTAACAGATTATTTACTTTCAGGAGCAACCTTTTTGCTCATAAATTCCGAATAATGACATTTTCCGCAGTAAAGTCTTCCTTGTGAATTCATTAAAAATACTCCTGGTCCACATCTTGGACAGAATTTTTCTTTTGTAATTTTATTTCCTTCAATTTTATATTTAGTATATTTTTTACTTGTAGGTTTATTCTTATGCGGTTTCTTTCCCTTCTTGATTACTTTTTTTGCCATTTTATTCTGTTTTTTCCTCTACTTTTTCTGGATTTTGAGCTTTTTCTTCTTCAATTTCTCTTTTTTTCTTTAGTTCTACTTTGTTTTTTTCTTCTTTTGAAGGATAAATATTTGCATAGATAGTAAATGTTTTTGAACCAAATTTTCCAAGAATATTTTTTATTTTAATTGCATTTTCTTCAACTGAAAATTTTTCAGCAATTGATTTTTTAATATCTTTATGATTTGGAACAATCTCAGCATCAACAGTTAATTGCAATTCTCTTCTTGCAAATAATGGATTTTTAGTTTCTTTAATAATATTCATTTTCATTTTATCTTGTTTTAATAGCAAAATTTCCTTTATTTTTTAAATGTAGTCTTTGTGCAACTTCAGATTTCTCAGGATTAAGTATTACAATTCTTCCTTTAAATCCTTCAGTATTTTCTCGTGAATCACAAGCAGGACATTTTTCTCCTTCTTCGAAAATTGTATTGCAGATTTTACATGCTTTTGGTTTTGCCATTATTTTTTTCCTCCCTTGGTAGTTTTTTCTCCTTTAGTCTTTTTTTCTTCAGATTTTATTAATTTTTCAGCTTCTTTTTGCTTTTTAATTTGATCTTCTTTAATCCATTCAATTTTTCCTAATCCGGGTTGTCTCATTGTAAGTCCGATTTTTGGTGATTCTCCTTTATGGCTTATAGCTACAACTCTTGCAAGGCATAAATCTCCTTGTTTAAGGTTTCTTTTACTTGCCTTTCCCATTAATGAATTTGTTTTGCTAAAACTTACATAATCGTCCATTGTTTGTGAAATATGAATCATTCCTTGCATTGAACCCATGTTAATAAATGCACCAAAAGTTGTAATTTCAGAAATTTCACCAAAAACTAATTCATGCAATTCAACTTTCCAGATTAATAGTTTAAACTTAGCACTGTAATATGCTGCTCCATCTCCAGGGATGATTATACCTTCTCCAACTTCTAAAACTTCAACAACTGAAATTACAGAACCTAATTTTTTATCATAATATTTAACGTATGTTTCTCGAAGTTGTTTGTCAACTGCTTCCTTAGTTGGTAAGCCAAATAACTTTGGCTCAACTCTTACATGGTCCTGAACTTCTGCAATATAGAACATTTTAACAAAATTTAGAGTAAATATTGCTTTTTAAAAGTTACTATCATATTACTTCTAACTTTTTTCTCCCCCTTATAACCATTTTCTCATTTTTAACGCTCTTTTTTATTTCTTTATCTAAAGTTGCAATAATAATAAGGGGATTCTTTTTTGCAAAATTTATTAATAATTCGTCGACAATTCCTTTGCCTAAGCTTATTTTTTGATAATTTGCTTTATTTAATAATGCTAATGCAATTTGTGCAGAAGAATTAGAGATGCTTAAACCTTCAATTTCTTTAATAACTTCCAGAGGGATAATAATTTTAAAACCGATAAGTTCTTCAAAAAAATCAATCTTTTGCTTAATACAGGTTAAGATAAAACTTGTATCCATTATTATTTCTTTCATTTTTTTATATTTCCTGAAATAATAATGTTAGAAAATCTTTGATTTTCTATATATTCAAAACTTTTACTTCTGATCTTTGCGTAGGCAAAGTTTAGTTTTGAATTGATTATCTCTTTCATGGTCTCCTCAATCGTTTTAATGCAATTGTAAATCCTATTACTCTTGCATAATAATTCTTTCCTAATTTTTCTAAAATTTCAGTTGAATATTTCTTTACAGAATCTTTTCCATCTCTTGCACTTGGTAAAACCGAAATTTTTACATTTTTGCAAGTCTTAAATTGATTTTTCAGACTTTCAATAAAATTATCTGTTACTCCTAGTTTTCCTAATTGTATGTTTCTTATTGCTACCATTATTTAATATTAGCTCTTCTTAATTTAATTCCTGTTTTATTTTCCAAACCTAATTTTGCTCCTCTAATAAAATTAATCTCTCCTCCTATTTCTATTAAGGGAAATGCCAGAAATTCCGGCTTGGTGCAAATAATCGTGGTTCCTTGATAATGAATTACTTCTCCTTTTCTCATTATCTCTATTCCTTCTTCAATTTGCAATTCATTAATCTTCTGAGATAAATTAATTCTTCTTTGAAGATAATGTTCTCTATCTTTTTTAGGGGTTGGATTATAATATTCTATTACCATTACTTTATTAATTCCTTTTTTACTTTTATAACCTTCCTTTTCTTAACGCCAAAAGTTCCTAGGTTCATGTCTTTAGTTTTATAAATATCTTTACCTAAAAAACGATGAATGATTACATCTGATTGATTTGTTTTCCAATCTTTACTATATTTTGCACAAAAAATAGCGGCTTCTTCGATGTCTCCTTTTTTTGGTTTGCCTTTTATATTTACGAATGGACTTCCTACGGCAGCGGTATGAAAAACTTCTTCATCGGGTTTAACCTGTGCAATCAATTCTTCGTTATTTTTTGCATCACGCCCTGCAAGAATTAATGTTTCATTTTCAGTTATAAGTTTTCTAAAATTTGGTTCTTTCATATCCTATTAAAAGAAAGAGGTTTTATTATCTTTTGGGTTAATCATTAATTCCGTTAATCAAATAATTTTTTTAATTTATTTACTTCATTTAAAACTTTTTTTTCTGAATAAAAATTTCTTTTATCTCCTTCCTGACTCATATGAACAACTTTCTTTTTTGGGACCAAGTGAATATGCATATGATTAATTGATTTTCCTGCAGAGATTAAGTCGTCTCCTTCTTTATATGAAACTTCAACTCCGGGATAAATTTTATGCAAATGATTCATTCCAAATAAAATTAATTTTCCGATTCCAACTTGTTCCTTGTATCTTAAGTTATGAAGTTTTATTACATGTCTTTTTGGAAAAACAAGCAAATGGTCTTTAATATAAGGAGCTCGTGCGATTGTTAATATTGCATAATAATTTTCTTTAATAATCAATTTTTTATTTAAATTACAAAATGGACAAGTATGGTCTTTGTAAATTTTATTTAAGAAAATTTGATATATCAAATTAATTTCCTCCCGTGGTTTAATTTGATTATTAGAAAACTTAAAAAGTTTTTATTTTTTTTGAGTTTTGTATATCTCAACTAAATTTACCTCTTTTATTTAAATCCATAAGGACCAATTTTAATTAATATTTGTCTTATTTCATCAATGGTTTTTTGCTGTGTTTTTTTATCAGACATTCTCACAAATTTTAATAACAAATCGGAAAGTTCTTCTTCGCTCATCACTTTTATTTTATATCCGTCAGCAATAAAATAAAATCTAAATGACTTGTACTTTAATTCTTTTATAGAAGTTCCTGAAACATTTCCGAGAAATTTCCCCTTTTTTGGATTATCTTCTAAAGAATATAATAATTTAACAATCTGATGAGATTCACCTTTAAACTTTTTTTTAATTTCTTCACCAAGAGATTTAATTATTTCAACTCTGGCCATTTTTTATCAATCTCTTTTTTAAATTCATCAAGAGAAATACAATTTTCTGAAGACATTAAGAATTGCCTTGCCTGATCTTTTACTGCTCGTTCATATAACCTTCTTATTATTGTTTCAAAACTTTCGCCTTTAAGACCAAATGTAGAAATTAGTTTCTTGGTTTCTTCACTTACCTGAATTGTGCTCATTTTATAACTCCTATAATTACTATAACGGCTATAATTTATAAATTTTACTTATTTAAAAGCAGGTGATTTTACATTTATCTAACATTGCTCCAATATTCCAAAGCCGTTTTTAACTCAGGGTGTGTTTTTGCATATTCATCTAAAGAAATTTTTTTCATGGTAGCATCAACAGCTTGACGCATTGCCCTTGCTCCGACAATTGTCCCTTGTGGATGACCGTGAATTCCTCCACCTGCCTGAATTACAACATCTTTACCCATAAAGTCTATAATTTTATCTACAATTCTTGGATAAACTCCTCCTGAAGCTACTGCGAACACAGGTTTAGTTCCATACCATTTTTGTTCAAGATTATTTTTTGTTTCAGGAGTAAAGTTATTTTCAATTTCTTGTTCTATATGCAAAACTTCATTTTTATCTCCGGTCATTTTTCCATAGGCAGTTCCAATATGAAGCGTATCTACACCGACCATTCTAGCCCACTGTGCAATAATTTCCATGCTCATGCCATGTTCAGGATTTCTATCAAACATTGCATGTCCTGCCCTATGTGCATGAATTGGAAGCTTTGTAAAGTTTCTTGCAGTTTGCAATGCACTCCAACCTAATGTGAGAATATCAAGCATAATATAATTTCCCCCATTTTCTTCCACAAATTTAATCCGCCTTTTCATCTCTTCACATTCTGCTGTGCAATTAATCAAATAAACTTTCTTTTCCCCTGTTTCTTTTTCTGCTTTTTTTAAAGCTTTAATTGTCAACAAAAATCTTTTTTTGAATTTGTTAAAATTTTGACTTGTTAAATTCTCGTCATCTTTTACAACGTCACATCCGCCTAACCATGATTCATATGCTACTTTTGCATGTTCTTTAGAAGTTAAACCTACTTTTGGTTTTACAATTGTTCCTACTAATGGTCTGTCTTTAATTTTCAAATATTTTCTTATACCTTTAATTCCATAACGTGGACCTTTAAAACTTTTTAACATTTTTTTTGGGATTCTTACGTCTTCCCATAAAATTCCATCTGCACTTTTCATTCCGTAAATATTTCCGCCGATAGAAGACATTACACAGGGTAAATTTCCAAGTTCAAATAAATCCAGAGGATAAGCAATTCTAATTCGTTTATTTTCTTTATCAAGATAATATACTTTTGGAGCTAATTTTTTACCTATTTTTGGATTCATTGTTTTTACATCTGTCCATGTTCCAACACTACTTTCTCCTGCAACCATGCTTGCTACATCATTAAATTCATAACCTTTTGCGGGAGTTATTTTAAATTGGCAAAGAACATCAGTATCTCTTGGCTTATATTTTAAATCAATAAAACTTCTATAACCGGATTTCAATTTTGTTTCCACCATCTTCTTTCTTTAAAGATTAAATTTATTTAAATATCTTTACTTCTCTCTATAAACATTAATTCATATTTCTTTTTTTTCATTCGATATGAAAGGAACCAATCTAATAAGAATGCAATAGCACTCAAAGAAACAAGATAAAGGAATCCATTTAGACTTATTTTTGGCAAGAAATATTCTTTATTTAAATAGCCAAGAATTCCGGTTATAACTCCGATACTTGCTAAAAGCTGGATTGATCTAAGATTTTTACTTGTGGTTTTTCCTTCAATATCTCTTAATATTTGTATTGCAGAATTAACATAATCAGAAGTCATTTTCCAAATCTCTTTAATGTATTCTAAGCTGTTAAACAAATCTTCATATTTATATTGAAAATGAGAAATTAAAGCCTGATCAACTCCTAATTGTTTTGACAACGAGGATCTGGTCTTTGCATAAGAACCCATTTGATTGATTCTGTTACTTATGAGACTTACAGTTTTTGCATAACTTTCAAGCTTTGCTTTTTGTATAGAGATTTTATCCCCTTCTATAAATTTTTGTTCTTTAATTTTTGATATTTCTTCCCATATCGCCCGATGAATATTAAGATATTTATGAAGTTGAGATTTAAATTCTTTAAAGAATATTTGCATTTCGATTAAATCAGATAATTCTCTTTTTTCTGGTCTTGATGATAAAACAATTATATATTTGTTGGTCTTTAAAACTCTGATATCTTTTGAATTAGTATCAGAATAGATTTTTCCATAAATTTTTTCATTAAATTTTTTCATTTTTATATCTGAAGTAATTTCTCCAATTACAATCGGATGGTCATCTTTAATATTTGCAAGAATTTTAGGAGTTGGTGCACCAAGAGAGAAAAGGTAGTTTATCGCAGGGTTATATTTTGTATCAAAATATTCTTTTAATTTTTTTATGTCTTTTTCTAAATCTTTTTCTAAGTCCTTTTCTTCAATTTTAAGAATATACAGACCATCTTCATAATAATTTATTATGATATTTTCTTTTGTAATAGCTTCAATATATTCAAGATAATCATTTTTTCGCTCTACTTTTTTAATCTCCATATTTTTTAGCAATTCTGTAAGTTTATCCTTATCCAGATCTAATTTTGAAGTTCCTTCTGAAAGAAATTGAAAAACTTCTGATAAGTGCATAGTTGTTCGCTGATACCATCCACCAAATGTAATTGTGTTCACCATCTTTAATTATAAATAAAGTTGATTTTATTTAAATGTTATTAATTTAAATATTGAATAATGTCCTTACTTAACAAAAGTAACAATATCAAAAGATTTATAAATGGATGTTCCTACTCATTAGTTATTAAAAAACTAAAATGTTACTTAAACAAGACCTCATTGGGAAAATCAAAGATTACTTTGATTTGAATATTTACGAGACAAAAGTATGGCTAGCTTTGCTTGGAAAAGGTATTGCTTCAGCCGGAGAAGTTGCGTCAATTTCCAGAGTTCCAAGATCAAGGACTTATGATGTGCTTGAGAGTTTAGAAAAAAAAGGATTTGCAATTGTTAAAATTGGCAAGCCTGTAAAATACATTGGTGTTAAGCCCAGAATTATTCTTGAAAAATTAAAAAATAATGTTAGAACTGATGCAGATGAAAAAATGTTAACATTATCAAATATCAAAAATACTGAAGAATTTACTAAATTAGAAGAATTGTATGATGAAAGCATTAATACTGTTAAAAGGGAAGATATTTCTTCTGCATTAACCGGAAAATCAAACATTACTAATCATCTTAGAGAAATTATTTTAAATGCCAATAAAGAAGTTATAATCTGCACAAATGTTATGGAGATTATTTCTAAAATAAAACTATTCCAAAAAACAGTAGAGCAACTTAAAAAAGCTAATGTTGATATTAAATTTGCATTATCCGGAGATGAAAAATTAGTTAAACAAATTGAAACAAAATTAGATGTTAAAATTAAATTTGTTAATATTGATGCAAAATTCTTTATTGTTGACAGAACAGAAATTTTATTTTATATTTCAAAAGATTCAGATATTGCAATTTGGTTAAATTCTGATTTCTTTTCTCAGGCATTTGCAGAATTATTTGATAAAGTTATTAAAAATTGAGGATTTTAATATGGATAAATCTAAATCTTCAATAATCCTTGAAGATGTTTCTTTATGTGCAATTGTTAGAGACGAAAAAATGAATCCTGCAGGAGGAATTCAAAGATTTATTGAGTCTCATGTACCATTTGTTGAAGAAGCAGTTATTGTCGATACTGGTTCAAAGGATGGCACGAGAGAAATATTAGAAGAATTAGAATCCAGATATTCAAATTTAAGAATTTTTGATCATCCGTTTGATGGATATGGTCCTTCAAGAAATTATTCATTAGAAAAAGCAAATTGCAAATATGTATTAGTTTTAGATGCAGATGAATTATTAACTCAGACACAACCAATAAATGATTGGAAGATTATTCATAAAAAAATAAAAAAAGGAAATTTTGAAAGATTATTATTTGGGGTACAAAATGTTTGTTTTAAAGGGGAGTCAGTAATTTATGGATTACATCCGGAGAGACTTTTTGTAAATTCTTCTAAACTTAAGTTTGAAAATTTAGCAGGGGAATATCTAAATATTCGAGGAGGACAAAAAGTAAATGTTAAAATTAAACATTTTTTACCCAGAGCAAGAGCAAAAAATTTAAAGAATGATGATTGGTATTCAAGCCAATTTAGTCCTGGTTATATTGAATTAATTGGAAATAAGGCTCCTTCAGAGATTGAAAGTTTTGCAGAATGGAAAGAATATAATCCAAAAAGGGATTTATTTAAATAAATTAAAATGAAATCACAGGAAATATTAAAACTTGAAGAAAGATTGTTTAATGAAGTTAAAGATAGAGGAACGTGTGTATCTGAACCAACTGCAATAATGCTTGCAAGTCATGATTTTAAAAATATTGAAGAATTATATCAAGCACAGGAAAATTTTGAAAAACTTATTTTAAAATTCAAAAACAGTTCTAAATATAAAGAACTTCTAGAATATCATCAAAGATATGAATATCCTATCTCTGAATTTCAATTTTGTGAAATAATTGCAATGCATGAATGGATGTATCGAAATAATGAAGACATTTATGACAAAACTCAAACAAGTGTACCGATTGCAATAGAAAAAATATTAAATGATGAAGATAAAGTCGGACAATGCACTGCATTAACCGGACTAATGTGGGCTTTCGGAGCAGTTGAAGGGATTAATTTAACAGCATACTCTACAATTGACCATGTACTAACTTGCTATAATGATACACAAAAAAATATTCCATTGGAAAATACTTCGAAATATAATTTCACTCCGATGTATCCCCCTGTTAGATCAAAAAAAATAAAATTTCCAGCATTTTTAGCAGAATGTTTTAGTAATAAGGGATCTGCAAAAAATAATTTAGGAGATGATCATGGGGCAATAAAAGATTATGATGAAGCAATTAGATTAAACCCAGAAAACGAAAAAGCATGGAATAATAGAGGAGTAGCTAAGAATCAATTAAGAAGATATCAGGAAGCAATAAAAGATTATGAGGAAACAATTAGATTAAACCCCGAAAACGAAAAAGCATGGAATAATAGAGGAGTAGCTAAGTATAGATTAGGGAGATATTCGGAAGCAATAAAAGATTATAAGGAAGCAATTAGATTAAACCCAGAAAACGAAAAAGCATGGAATAATAGAGGAGTAGCTAAGTATAGATTAGGGAGATATTCGGAAGCAATAAAAGATTATAAGGAAGCAATTAGATTAAATCCAAAATATACAACTGCACAAGATAATAGAAAATTAGCTTTAAGAAAATTAAACAAGTTTTCGAGGATATTTACCCAACTATCAAACTATTTCTAATTTTTCGATATACATCTCTTTAATTTTCTTTAAATTTTTCTTTTTCCAAAATTCAATAAATTGAGGGAGATTCATAGAAATTTTTTCTTTTGAATAAATTTTATCTTCTTTTGTAAAAGTTTTTTTATGTTCCTTTTTGAATTTTAAAACACTTTCTTTATCTTTAATAAGTGGTCCCTCAAAGATAATTTCATTTCTTTTTTTTGCTACAAAAAAATATCTTGCAGATTGCTTTTTATTATAATTAAAACCTTTATTTTTAATCTCAAAAGAATTATTTATTTCTTCACTTAGATGTTTATAAAATTTTAATAATTTGCTTCCTGCAACATCTCCTGGCTGTTTAGGGGTCATTGATTCCAGCAAAACAAATTCGTCTTTCTTTTTTATTGCATCACTTTTGATTTTTTCAAGATCTGTTTTTTGAACCTCAAAAGATTTTATCGAGGGATTTTTCAAAAATCCTGAGCATTCTGTCTGAAATTTATTAAATGTTTCCTGCGATAACGCGGCTAAAGTATTACGCTGTTTATATGTGGGGTCAACTAAAATAATTGGGGAATTTAATTTAGAACTATTTATATCCATTAAAACAACAGATTTATTTTTATAATATTTTTCAATGTCAATAACTAATTTATCTTTTTTTACTTTTGTCATTGCTTTTAAGAAATTTATAAAACCTTTATAATAATAGACTAATAATTCTAAAGAATATCCGGAAAAACCTCCGATATAAGATTCTGCTCCATAGCAATGATTGGCATGACAAAATGCTTTTGCAATTTTTATGTCATTTAAAATTTCCTGAGATTTAATGTTTTTATTAATATATTTAACATGCGAGTAAGATAAATCAGTTATGTTTTCTGCCTGTTCCGGGCTATTTATTTTTTTTACAGGAATTAATTCAATATATAATTCAGAATTGATAATCACCCGATAATAATCCCTTGATCCATGAACTTTTAAAAGATTTTTAAAACCTTTCAAAGCTTTAGCAGTTAATCCCGAAAGGTCTTTGTCGTCGTATTTTTTATCAAAACGGACAAATACATCCACATCATAAGAATCTTTTTTTATTACAGTTTTTTTTGCAAAACTTCCGCCAATAAATACTTCAGCTTTAATTTTTAATTTTTTTAGATTTTGATTAAATTTTTTTAAAAAATCTTTCAAGGATGTATCAATAAGTTTCAAATCTTCTTTTGAAGGTTCAACCTGAATCAAAACCTGATTTAAAATTTGATTAATTTTTTTTGTCATATTAATTTCAAGAAAAAAATGGTTTTTATAATTTTACTTTATTTTTGATTTTTCATATTTTGCCTTAGTGTTGTTGCTAAGTCAATTAAATATTTTCCTTCTTCAAATTTATATATTAATGGACGATCTTTATTAAATAAATTTACAACATCAATTTCAAATTTACCTGAACCAATAGCTCTTATGGATTCAATATCTAAAATTACCGGCATGCTTTCATCAGTTATTCCTGCAATATCACGAATATCTCTTTCAACAATTTTTCTTTCATCTTCAGGTATTTCTATTGGATTATTCCTTATTTTCTCTAATTGCTCTTCTTTTATATAAAAAAAGAATTTACTTTTGCAATTCCCGCACCCTTCCAGTAATTCTTTGCTTCCAACAGGAATAAACCTAGAACACTTTGTACACTGGTGTGGCATGATTATCTAAAGCTTAAGGACTATTTAATATTTTCTAATGTCGTCTTTAATTTACCATCTAACCAAAATCTGGCTGTTGCATGATTCTCTTTTTTTAATAATTCATAATATTCGTGATTAATAAAAAAACTAATATTATCTGCTTTGGCAATATAAGCATCCTGAGGGGACAAAATTACATTAACTTCTTCTCTTTGAGAATAATCAATTTTTAAGGAAAATGGAATTTGTACTTCGGGTGTAGGACCATCATTATTCGAAAAAATTTCTGTATATTTAAGCATTCCAAATAAACTTTGCGATTCTAATTGACTTAATTCTTCCATAGATTGTAATTTTACAAATATTTCTGTTCCCCTTGAAATTGCCTTCATAAAAAAATAGATTATTATCGATTATAAATATTTTTATTAGATCAAAGATTATTTATTTAATAATAATTCAATCTTCTTAGGATTCTTTTTTATTTCTTTAACAATTGTTGCAGGACCAATGATTGTTATTGCACCAAGGTCTCCGCCACTAATAAGATTCACAACTCCTTTTTTTAAAGTTCCAAAAAAACTTAAATCATCTTCAGAAATTACTGCTAATTCAATACCTGTAAAACCTTTAACATGATCAACCATTGCCATTGTATCCCAGATTAATCTTGTTTCTTCTTCGTTTCTTAATCGACCTTGCAATATTAGGATATTATTTCCCAAAACAATCTTTAAAATCTTTTGAATTCTTTCGTTGCCATCTAAAGATTTCATTTCCGAATAGGGTAAGAACTGAATAGAAAAGCCTTTAATCTTTCCAAGATTTTTTTTCATTCCATCATTTTTTTGAGTCATTTTAATATATATATCGAAGAATATACTTTTTAATTATTACTAAAGATCTTTTGTTAATTTAAATATTGATTCGTAAAATTCTTCTAAATTTTTTCCGTATTTTGCACTTATTCCCACAACATCATAATCAGGAAATGCTGATTCAATTTGCTTGATATTCGCTTTTTTCATATCAATTTTATTTGCAACAATTAAAACAGGTATTTTTCTTGCAACTAAATTGCCGATAATTGTGATATTTACCTGATTATACGGATTTTCTGTTGCATCTAAAACAATAACCACCATATCCATATCATCAAGCCATTTTATACTTTCGATAATTCCCTGAGTTGCTTCTTTTGACCGTTGTTTTGCATCTTTTTTATTTACATTATATTTTAAAAATTCTTCATAATCAATCTTTGTTGCAATTCCAGGCGTGTCAATCATTTTGAAGGTCATGGTTTTTCCTTTATGACTTATTTCAACTTTTTCCTTAAATTGAACTTTTCTTGTTTCATGCGGGACTTTACTTACACTTCCAATTTCTTCACCGGTAAAATCTTTACAAATTCGGTTTGCAAGACTAGTTTTTCCGGCATTTGGAGGACCATAAAACCCTAAACTAATATCTCTTTTATCTTTGTAAAGACCAGAAAACATCCTTCTTACAAAATTTTTTAAGACTTTTATTACCATATTATTACCAAATCCCTTATAGTTTATTAAACTTTTGTGTATTTGAAGAAAATTTGCCTCTTGGGGCTACTTGAGAACCAAAAGGGGTTTTTTCTTGAATAGGTTTTTTTTGAATACTTACTTTTGAGGGCAGATTTTTTAATTTTTCAAATAATTCTTTATGAGGAATTTCAACCATTCCTGTTCTTTTACCTGCATATTTTCTTAAAACATAAGTAATTTGCTCCATAGTCCAACCTTCTTTTTTTAAATTCAAAGTTATATCCTGATCAGACATTCCAGATTGTTTTGCATTTTGGATGTAATTTATTAAATTAAATAAATGATTTTTATTTTTAAATAAGTAATCTTCATATTTCTTTTTGTACCATTCTTGTAAAATAATATATGCTACTATTCCCAATATAATTAATAAAAATAATATAAACATAAAAAGAAATAATTTAAACTTTTTTTCTTCAGCAAGTTTAACTTCTTCTTCAAGATTTAATCTTTCAAGAGCAGGAGAAATAAACAACGGCAAATTGGTAAAGTCTACATTTTCAGTTGTGGAAAAAACAATCTCATAAGAAGGATCAATTAATTCTATTACTATATAACCTGATTCTTCTTTATCTAAATAATTTTCTTTTAATTTTAAATTTTCAAGTTTTTTTAGTATTAAATAAGGGGTATGCACGATTTCACCTTTTTCAGTAATTTCAATAGTAAATACTTTTAGAACACTATCAATAGAAGATTCATAACCTACATCGTATCCTTCAAAAATAATTTTTACGTCTAAATTTGCCTGACCCCATCTTTGAATAGCTTTAATATATGCTTCTTCACCTTGTATAGAATAATCGCCTCCGCCAATTAATTGAAGGATATCAAGGTTTATATTTTGAGGGGTTGGATAAAAAGAGATTTTATCTGTTTTCATACTTTGAACTAAATATTTTGGAATATCCATAGCTAATAATTTTACAAGAATAACATTATACTCTTCCACAGAACTTGCTCCGTAAAATTCTGTTTGAATTCCTTTTAGTTCTCCCTCAATATTATAAGTATCCAGTGATTCTTCCAAGCCTTTTTTTACAAAAGGGGTGAATGTATTTATTTGGGTTAAAACATTAGATAAATCAGCTTGTTTTCCAGCTAAAATCTCCTCTATAATTTCTTTTGGAGAACCGACAGTTACACTAAAAGTTTTAGATACAACTCGCTGTTTTGAATCTGTAATTGTGACGGTAATGTCATATTGACCTAAATTTTCAAATGTATGGGTGATTGTGTTTACAGAAGTTATATTTGTGCTATTTCCTCCAAAATTCCATTCATATTTGACAATTGTGCTATTTTCAAATGTTTCAGCATTGATTTTAAAATCAGTAGGATATCCTGTTACAGTTTTTGTTGGTTTAATGCTTTGCAAGATTGGAATTCTTTCAACAAAAATTTTTTGAGTGAAAATGCTTTTGTTATTTAAAGTTAATGTAAAATTCTTTTCTCCATAATTATTTGGAGTTAAAAATTTGGCAGGATTTAATTGAAGCTGTTGAAAATCTGCAGTGATATTTGATGAAACTCTGTCTAAGTCGTAAAATTTATTACTTATTGTTGGACCTAAAGTTGTGTCATAATTAATTTTTAAATTTGAAAGATTAATATTTTGATTTGCCCCTGAGTAAAAAACGATTGGGATAATGCAATTATTTGAACAGTCTAAAGAACCATATCTTTGAATTATATAATCGCTCATCAGGCTATTTAATGATATTTGACCTTCTAAATAACTTGTAATGTTAATTTTTCCTATGCTATCGAAACTTTTACCTTGTGCAAAGATCTCAAAAGAAGCTATTTCAAGACCGATGTCTGAACCATAAAAACCACATCCATTTTCTGCATCCTGATAACCTCTTATTTTTGAAGTTCCCTGATCTTTTTCTGAATAAATACAAACAAAATATTCTTGTGATTCTGTAACTAAGTATTCTACATCACAAGAATATTCTCCTATTTGATTTACTAAAGGCAATTTGCAATCTTTTAATTTTTCTCCGTATAAATTATAAAGTCCCATTGATAAATTTCTTGTATCCCCCGAAGGATTAATCCATGCACCTAATTTAAAACCAGGAGATTCAGTAAGTTTTATTCTTTGGCAATGCTTATTTGGATAAGTTCCAATAGTAAATTCGCTTAATGTCTTATTTCCAGAAAAACATCCTCTTGTTTTTAAATAATTACAGGCTTGTGCATCTGAAACTCTTGAATTTCCAGATTCAATTAATCCATCTTTGGTAAAGTCTATTTTAAGTTGATTTGTGCAAGACGGACCTGCATCGCTATCAATAGTAAAATTAATAGAATTAATATTCAAGATATTACCTTGAAGATTTAATCCGATCATTTGATTACTTCCACTACTTAAATAAAAACTTTTTACTTCCTGACCATTTTTTGGGAGATATTCGACTTCACAAGCTAAATTTGTACATTTATAATCAGCCTCTTCATTAATCTTTAATAAATTAATTAAACTAATTATTTTTCCGCTTGAATCACGAAATAGAGAATCAGAAGGTTCATTATTTAAACTAATATTTATCCAGCCATTAATTATTTTTTGAGGACCATAATAAGTGTCGATACTATGAGAAAGGTTACCTACTTGGAAACTTGCACTTACAAAACTAATTAAAAACATGCAAATTATAAAAAATTTTATCATCCTCATTTTTAAAAAGGAACCAATACAGATTTATAAATATTTGTCCAATTAATTTTTTCTTAAAGATATCATTGAATAAATTCCAACAATTAGGAAAATAGTAATGATTAAATTATAAAATCCAAAGAATGGAAGTTGTATCTCAGCAGGACAAGGGATAATATTTGAACCCCCGATACATTTTTGAGATAATTTAAATGGATCATAATAATAAAGTCCATTTGCTAAAACATAATCAGCGACTTCATCAGAAGGACCATTACCATATGCTGTGTATCCATTATCAGCTCCCCAAGCCCAAATAGTTGACCAAGAATATTCTAAAAATCCATCATCACATGTATCTACTGTGCTTTCACTATATTTACAATTACCAATTGCGGGGATACTACTATCAGGATCACAATCTAGTCCAGGAGAAGAACCCCATGTATAATCACATTTATTAGTTGAAGAATTCCATATACATTTACATAACATTAAATATGTGCATGAGGGGTCAGGACCTGCTACTTCATCGCCACATTTTGTATCATTCCAAATATCGGGAAATGCTTCAAAGACTTTTTCATTTACACTATTTTCTGCTGCATCACAACCAATATAATTACAATCTTTACAAGATGATTCATCTTCATAATTTGAGCACCAGGGTGTAACATCTGAAGGTAAAATTCTTAATTTAGGACTTTCATATCCTTCAACTTTAAAATAAAAACCATCATAATCACCTATTTCAGTGATTGAATAATCTTCTTCAGTTATTGTCCAAACACCAATTACTCTTCCCCAACCTGCCCTACTAAATGTTCCGGGAATAGCATTTATACCTGTTCTAATTTCATCATCAAAAGCAGGGTCATCTTCAAAGATTTCAAAAGAGTATGAACCAGTTAAATCACGACCAGTGTTATTAAATATCAATTGAACAGTTTCACCAATATGAGCAGGGATATCTGTTGAATTAAAAGTACCAATTCTTTGTCCTTCAGAATTTACCCAAAATGCTGCTGTTTCTAATTTACAAATATTTGAACATCCATCTTCACTTAATTTACCACCATCATCACATGTTTCAAAAGAAATATCTATAACATCATCTCCACAATGAGGTCCAGTACCATTGCAATATTTGTTACAATTATAAGGGGCAATATCACTATATACTCCATTTAATGCACCATCATCACAAATTTCATTAATTAAATAACTATTTGGTTTTTGAAGAATACCATCCCCACAAGGTCTTGCCTGTTTGCAACATACTTTTAAGTTATATTCATTAAAAGTTCCAACATGTGCATTTGTTGCACCAGATAATGAAAACATTTGAATAGGATAAGTTGAACTGCAAGAGCCACTGCTACTTACACAATTCAAATCGCCAAAATAAACATTATTTGTGTAACTTGTTTGTTCTGGTGCTTGAACATGAGCGTTAGTTATGCTTGAAAGACTTGCAACTTTATTTTGCCTGCTATCACTGTTTGTATGTGGATTGGGATAAGAAAAATCACAACATAAATAATAATTAAAATTTGTTTGATCATATCTTTCAGCATGAGAATTTGATTGAGAAAACATTTTGAATACAGTATTATTAGGATTACAAGATGATTGCACACTACAAAGATCAGAGCTTACCAATCCAAATGAAAATATTAGATAAATTAAACTTACGTTAAAAATCACCAATTTTTTTGCTTCCATTAAGACTTTATTGTAAAAGATATTTTTAAATGTTTTTAATAAAGAAATTATAAACAAGATTTGTATTTTAATAGAGATCTATATTTCCAAAGAGCTTTTGTTGCAGGCAAGTTCATTTCAACACCTAAGTCTCCGTTTTTATTTGCTGACTTAATAATTGAGCAAACACTATAAGAGTTTAATGCGGCAAGATAACTTGAATGCATATATAATAAAAGGTCATAGTCTTCTGTAGATCCTTCAACAAAAGTTCCTAAATTAAATACATATGATTTTTCCCATTGCCTAAATCCGCTATTAAAATTGTAAAATCTTAACAATATTTTTGTGTCTTTTGGCAAATCTTTCATCATTTCATTATTTGTAAATTCCTGATTTAAATTTTGGTAATCCATTTCAGATGCTTTTAGAGGAAGATTCATTACTACTTTTCCTGTTGAAGGACCAAAAAGAGATTTATCTTCAGAATTAATAGATAAAATTAATCCAAAGATTATAAGAGCTAATAATAATAAATAAAATCTAAAATTTATATTTTTTAATAATTCATTAAAATTTATTTTCTTCATTATTAATTTTAAATTTATTTAATTTAAATATTTATTCCAAAATTCAGGGATGTTCACTACTTACAGAGAATCAAAGATTCTCTGAAACACAAAATCTATACTGTGCCTACGCACAGATCAGAAGTACAGATTTTGTTGTGTCCTAAAAAATTTCTAAAGAAATTTTTGGGAATTCAGAGATTGAAAATCTCTGGAACTTCAGGGAACCTGAAGTCTTCAAAAAGGCGTTACTTTTGAAGTAATCTAACCCTTGGGTTATATTCACTTCAAAATATACTTGTTTTGAAGTCCCAGAGAATTTGAAAAATTCTCTGAGCCTCCTTAATGGGTACGGAGGTACAGAGAATCAAAGATTCTCTGAAACACAAAATCTATACTGTGCCTACGCACAGATCAGAATTACAGATTTTGTTGTGTCCTAAAAAATTTCTAAAGAAATTTTTGGGAATTCAGAGATTGAAAATCTCTGGAACTTCAGGGAACCTGAAGTCTTCAAAAGGCGTTACTTTTGAAGTAATCTAACCCTTGGGTTATATTCACTTCAAAATATACTTGTTTTGAAGTCCCAGAGAATTTGAAAAATTCTCTGAGCCTCCTTAATGGGTACGGAGGGAATCTAACCCCCGTCTGCCGGGCTGGAGCCGACCATAATAAACATTATACTACGCACCCGTATAATTTAAGTTAAAGAATTCAATTTTTAAAATGTTCCCTTTTAATTTTTAACCAATTGCTTTTATTTCCTGGATTTCTTTTTCGCTTATTGCACAACCTTTGAATTTTACAGCCCAAAGCATAGCATCTAAAATCCTTGAATCATTCCATCTTGAAAGATTCTTTTTATATAATACATAAATTAATTCGGCAGATCTAATTAATTTTAATCCTTCAAAAATAGGATAATTATTTTTATTTGAAGTAATTTTTGTCTTTAATTTGTCTTCAAATAATTTTCTTAAATTTTCCGGTTTTTCACATAACATTCTTGTTGTTCTTTCATCAATTACAATGACATTCATTATTCCTTTTTTTTCAAAAATTCTACTTAAGGCTAAGCAAGAAGCTTCACCTAGATGAATTAAATTAATATTTTTTTGCTTTTCGTAAAAAGTCGTATTTGCTAGATTCAAAAAATGAGTTGTTCCCCTTGATATTTCATCATCACTTATACCCACTGCAGAGGGCAGTTCAATAATTTTATCATCTAATAATTTTTTTAATTTTAGGGCTTCTAATTCAAAACGCTTAATTGTTAAAGGCCTATCAATTATTTCTGATTTAACTTCGTTAGTAATAATAAATTTTCCATTAAAAATTTTTCTTAGCTCGATTAATTCGTGGAGTAATCCGTTTATTGCAAAACTAATTAAAGAACTTGCATCAAAAATCATCATTTTCTCTTCGGTCATTTTAGTTAAACATATCCATTGCTAATTTAATTCTATCTTTTGTGTCAAGAGTCTTACCAAGTAAAACATCTGAAATACCTGTTTGTCCTGCATAATCTGCTAATTCATACATTGAGATGCCTAATAATTCTGCAGTTTTTTCCATAGAGATACCATGCTCATAAATTCTCGAGGCTTTGTTTATACTTGCTTTTCTAAAAACTTCTTTGATGTAAACTTTTAATTTTTTAGAAAATTGATTTATAGAATGCCTAATTTTTTGCAAATCCTTTCTAAAAAGTTTTGTATCATCTTTTTGCAAATCCTGAATTATATTCTCAACAATTAAAATAATTTCATCACTCCATTTTGAATTTTTATGATAATTTCTTTCAATAATTTTACTTAATGAATAAACAATTATTGCAACAGCAATGCTATCCGGATCCTGAACTATTGAAGCAGTATGAATTGTTTGATTTCCTAATTCTTTTAATTTAAGAACATCCTCTCTTTTTATTGCCTCTTTTGTTTCCTGAAAGATTTTTAATAAATTTTCCCTTTCTTCCATTTTAATTTAAAGATTAATTAGTTGTTAATAAATGTTATTTAATTTTTTCTTTTGTGAAGATTAAAAAAATAATTGCGGATACTGACATAAATCCAAGGTAAATGAACATAGCATGGACAGATATATTCCAGAAAAATCCTGCGATGATTCCTGCAGGGATACTGACTAAACCATTAACCATATAATAAATGCCTAATGAAGTTCCTTTGCATCCCTTAGAAAGATCTAAAATATATGCTCTTTGATTTGATTGTGTGCAGGCATAAACAAGACCGTAAAGAATGAATGTAATTACGAGCATGATGAAATTTTGATACAATGCCATAAAGACATTTATTATCAAAAATAAACAATAACCGAGCATTAAAACAGTTTTTCTTCCAATTTTATCTGAAAGGTCTCCAAATGGAATTGCAAAGATTGCCCAAACAATATTGAATAAAACATACAACAAAAGACCAATACTTACACTTCCGGTCATTTGTTTTGCCATTAGAACCAAGAACATATAAAGACCAAAATTTGCAAGCGTAAAGATAGAGGTTACTAAAATTAAATATTTTAAATTATGATTTAAGCATTTAATATCCTTGAAAAAATTACCGCTCATTTTTTTTGACTTTGACTTAGATTCTTTTACAAAAAATAAAGGCAAGATAGAAAATGCTGAAAGAAATCCGGCAATTATAATGATTGTCGTAAAACTTAATTGAAGTTTCCAGAATAAAATTAAAACAAGTATTGAACCTATTACTGAACCGGTTGTATCCATCATTTGATGAATCCCAAAACCTTCTCCACGCCTTTTTGTTAAATCAGAAATCATAACATCTCTTGGAGCATCTCTAATTTTTCCGAATCTTTCAAACGAAACAAGAGCAATAATATATTGCCAACTAGTGGCTAGGGAGAGCAATAATCTTGCAAGAACAGAGAAAAAATATCCAAAAAATACAAACGGCATTTTTTTACCTGTTTTATCAGATATCCAACCTCCAAAAAGCCTAAATAAACTTGCTAAGCCTTCTCTTAATCCGCTTAATGCTCCGACAGCAACGCCACCTCCGCCTAAAGAGTTAATTAATAAAGGTAATAATGGAGTAATCATTTCACTACCCACATCATTAAACATACTTGCTGTGCCTAATTTTATAATATCTTTTTTTGATTTTTTTATCATTTTAATTTAGATAAATTTTTTTCAGTTTCAAGAATAATTTTTTTCAGATTTTTTATAACCAGAACAGGATGCTTTCCAATAGCAGTTTCCTCCGAGAGCATTAAACTTTCAGTACCTTCAATAATTGCATTTGCAATATCGCTTACTTCGGCTCTTGAAGGACGGATATAATTTATCATTGATGGCATAACCTCTGTGGCAGTTATAGACATAATATTTTTTTTATTGCATTTTTTTGTGATTAATTTTTGAACAAAAGGCACTTTCTCAATAGAAATATTTCTTCCTAAATCTCCTCTTGCAATCATTATTCCATCACTAACTTGCATTAGTTTATCAAGATTATCAACGCCCTTTTTTGTTTCTATTTTTGAGATAACCTTAACATTTTTATTAAAAATGTTTTTAATTTTTTTAATTTCAATTTCTTTTTCCGCAAATGATACAGCTAAATAATCGATTTTTTTATTTTTATATTCTTCAAGAAGATTTCTATCTTTAATATCAACCATTATCTTAATTTTTTTGAAATTTTTTATTTTATTATAAAATTTATCAAATTCTTCAACAGAAACATATTTTGTATTTAATCTTAAAACATTAACTCCTTCCTGAATCATTTGTCTAAGAATGTTTAAATTTGAACTTGCTGGACCAATTGTTGCAATAATCTGAGTATTCACTTTTTCACCTCTATTAAAATAAAAGAAGGAACATATTTAAATTATTCTTAATTAATTATCGAGTGTTCAAAAAAGGGTTTGATTATGAAAAGTACATCTATGCTCAAAAAGCAGAAGTGTTCAAACGTTTAAATAGATTTGACCGACTTTATTTAGAATTTGGAGGGAAATTATATTATGATGGTCATGCTTCGAGAGTTTTACCGGGTTATAAAAAAAATACCAAAATTAAGTTATTAAAAGAGTTGGGAGATTTTGATTTAATTTATTGCGTTAATTCTAAAGAACTTGCATATAAAAGAGTTTCAAATGATTTTAATTTAACTTATTTTAAACAGACGATTAAAGATATTAAGGAGATTGAAAAAGCAGGATTTAAGGTAAGTTATGTTATTATTACTAGATATGAAGGGGAGCAAGAAGCCAGAGATTTAAAACGAAAGCTTGAAAAAAAAGGCAGAAGAGTTTTATTTCATTTTGAGATAAAGGATTACCCTTCGGATTTAGAAAAAGTTTTGAAAGGTTATAGTGAGCAACCATTTGTTCATTTAAAACATAAATTAGTTATTGTTACCGGTGCTGCAGGGGGTTCAGGAAAGATGGCTGTTTGCTTAAGTCAGATTTATAATGAAAGCCGAAGCGGGATGAAAACCGGTTTTGCTAAATTTGAAACTTTCCCTATCTGGAATTTGCCATTATCTCATCCAATTAATATTGCTTATGAAGCGGCAACAGCAGATTTGGGGGATAAAAATATGTTTGATCCTTATCATTTGAAGGCATATAAAAAAAAAGTTGTTAATTATAACAGAGATATTGAAAATTTTGCAATATTACAAAAAATTGCTCAAAAAATTACTGATAAAAAATATCCATTTGGGTATAAATCTCCGACAGATATGGGGATTAATATGGCTTCTACAGGGATAATAAATGATGAAATTTGCAGAAAGGCAGCGATTAAAGAGATTCATAAAAGATATAAAACTTATTTAAAAGAATATGCAAAAGGAAGAGAAAAGATAGAAACAATTGAAAGAATGAAAAAGATTTTAAAGAAAATCTCCTAAAAAAAGGGTTTTTAGATAAAATAATTCTTAACTTAAGATTCTTACTAAAACCCAAAAAAATATAAACCCTCAGTATCCTTGGAATTGATGGTTAATTTAAAAAATAAGGATATTAAAGAAACTTTATTGAATTTAGGACTAGATGAAAAATCAATTACAACTTTTTGCAAATATATCAACGAAAAGGATTGGTTTGAGGCAATAAAAATTTATAAAAAGTTAGAGATTACCAGAAAAAATTTAGATTCAAAAGATAAGATATATGTTTTATTAAAAGTCGATAATAAAGGTTATGATGTTAATTTAGAAATTGATAAAGATAAACTTATTCATTTTTGCAACTGTTCACATAGAGAGGATGATAATGGATGCGAACATGCAGGGGCGGTTTTATTGTATAAAATGTTACAAAAAGAAAAAAATGATTTTAATCATAAGATTGGCAACATTTTATTATCTAAAGAGAAAGAAAAGGATTTAGATTATTTTAAAGGATTATTTCCGAATATCCCGAATGTTGAAAAAAAGAGCATGATTTATTTTAATTTTGAAGAATTCAATAAGGATAGACAGCTATTAAAAGTTCAAAAAGGAAATGTCAAAAAAGATAGCAACTATGGGATTCCAATAAAATTTGTTACAAAAGATTTTGATTCACCTAAATGGCAAATCAGCAAAAATACCCGTAATGTTCTTAGGTTTATTGATGAAGGGGACAACTATGGGATTAGTTATACAAATTTAGGTTTTATAAAAACTAAATTTAATGATGTCAGCACTGACTTGATGATGCCGATTTTAAGGAGATCATATTTTGAAGAGCAGGAAATAATTTTGGGGGCAGTTTTCTCGAATGATAAATTTAAAATTGTTTGGGAAATCGAGAAAAAAGATGATTTGCTATATACTCTTGAACCATTTTTTGTTACAAAAAAAAGAAAAAGCGGAATTTCAAAGATGAATTTAGTTGAAATGGGGATAAATAGTTTATGGGTTTTTGATTGCAACAGAAGATGCTTTTATGAATATGCCGACGATTTAAATCTGGAAATTGTTAGAAGCATTATAAAAAATCCAAAAAAGTTAGAACTTAATGAAGAAGAATTAAAAGATTTTTTTTCAAAATATTATCAAAAGATATTAAATAATTTTGATTTTAATATTTCGGATGATTTGCAAAGAAAATCTAAATGTGTTATCCCAAAAGCTACATTATATTTAGAAAGATTAGACAATAAAATAAAAATTAAGCTTAAATTTGATTATGCTTCCAGAGAGGTTAATTATTTTTCATCAAATAAAGAAATGATTTTAGTGGAAAAAGATATTATTTATAATATCCCAAGAGATTTTGAACAAGAAGATGAAATTGTTGAACAGCTTAATTCCATGGGGGTTATTACGCATGATGAACTTGATTATTTTGTAATTGACGGAGATTTAATTGATTTTGTAATGGAAAAAATCCCTCAAATCAGCCAAAAAGGAATTCAAATAATGGGAGAGGAAAAATTATTTAATTTCAAGGTTGTAAAACATAAACCAAATATGAGTTTAAATGTGACTAAAAAAATTGATTGGCTTGAAATTAAAGGAACAATTAAATTTGGACATGATTCTGTGGATATACAGGATGTTTTGGAAACAATTTTCAAAAATAAAAGATTTATTGATTTATCTGACGGGAAAAAAGCGGTAATCCCTCAGGAATGGATTAATAGTCTTAAATGTTATTCAGGTCTTGTTCAGCTTGAAAATTCTCAGGCTAAATTATCACAATATCATATGGCAATATTGAATAATTTAATTGAATTTTCAGCAGATGTCAGCATGGATAATAATGTCCAAAAAATGTTAACAATCTTTAAAGAATTTGAAAAAATTAAACCTGAAAAAATTTCAAAAAATGTTAATGCAGAACTTAGACCTTATCAAAAAGCCGGATATGATTGGCTTTGTTTTTTGAATAAATCCGGATTTAACGGAATTTTAGCAGATGATATGGGTTTAGGTAAAACATTGCAAACATTAAGTTTATTTCAAAAGATTAAGGATGAAAAAAATAAAAATACAAAACCTTTGTTAGTCATTACTCCGACTTCATTAGTTTTTAATTGGAAAAATGAAATACAAAAATTCACGCCTAATTTAAAAGTTTACGTGCATCATGGGACTAAAAGAATTAATTCAAATCAAAAAATTCAAGAGATTATAAAGAATAATGATTTGATAATTACTACTTATGGTGTTTTAAAAAATGATTTAGAATTATTCTCGAAGATAACTTTTGAGTATATTGTTTTAGATGAAGCACATATCATAAAAAATCCGCAGTCTATTAACGCGAAAAGTGTTTGTTCTTTAAATGGAAAAAATAAACTTGCTATTTCCGGGACACCAATTCAAAATAATTTAATGGAACTTTGGAGTTTATTTAATTTCTTAAATCCCGGTTATCTTGGAGGATATAACTTTTTTAAGGAAACATTTATGTTCCCAATTGAAAAGAATCAGGATAAAGATGTTAATGCTTCACTTAAAAAAATTATTAGTCCTTTTTTACTTAGAAGAACTAAAAAGATTATTGCTGATGAATTGCCGGAGAAAAATGAAATAATCCTTAAGAGTGATTTTTCTGAATCTGAAAGAAGAAATTATGACGAATGGAAAGAGTATTATAAGGAAGAGATAAAAGTTAGCATTACTCAAAATGGGTTTAGTAAATCGAAGATGAAAATCCTTGAGGGGCTTACAAAATTAAGGCAAATTTGTTTGCATCCAAAGATGGTTGATCCAGAATATAAGGGCGATAGCTCTAAATTTGATTTACTTATGATTGAAGTTGAAAAGGTTCTTGAAGAAGGGCATAAGGTTTTAATTTTTTCTTCATTTGTTAAAATGCTTTCAATTATAAAAGAAGATTTGGAAAAGAAAGGAATTAAGTATTCTTATCTAGATGGTCAAACTCCGAATCGTGAAAAAGTGGTTTTGAAATTCCAAGAAAGTGAAAAAGCTTTGCCTTTCCTGATAAGTATTAAAGCCGGAGGATTAGGGTTAAATTTGACAAGTGCAGATTATGTTTTTATTGTGGACCCTTGGTGGAATCCGGCTGTTGAAATGCAGGCGATGGATAGAGCTCACAGAATTGGTCAGGATAAAAAAGTTTTTGTGTATAAAATGATTGCTCAGGATTCTATCGAAGAGAAAATTTTAAAATTACAAGAATCAAAGAAAAAACTTGTTGAGGATTTAATTGTTGAAGAAAAAAGCTTGCTTAAAGAAATTGATTTGAAGGGCATTGAGAGTCTTTTTGAGTAAATTAAAAAATTATTTACTTAGCATTAAAACTTTTACCAGAATAATGTCTGCATATTCTACATTTCCGGAAAATTCTACATAAATTGGTCCAATTTTTTCAGTTCCATATTTCTTAAAAGCATTAACAATATCATTATATCCATTTACACTTTCCTTTAAGTATTTCACATCTAAACTTGAATCATCGGTTAATAATCTACCAATATAATTTACTATTGTATTACTTGTTAAATCTAAATCATTTGCCATGTCTTCTATTGACATTTTTTGTTCAATTAATTCTTTGACTCTTCTTTTTCTTGTTTCTGTTCTTTCTTTTACATTTATTTTAGGTCTTTCCGTTTGAATTGATTTTTTTAATTCTTGTTCACGAGTGTTTAAGATTTCATTTGAGATATTTTCTGATTTAATATAACTATTAATGATAGAGATAAATTTTTCTCCATAAAGATTAAATTTATTCTCACCGATTCCTTTAATTAATAAAAACCCGTCTTTATTTATTGGATAAAAATAAGCTAATTCTTTTAGAACCACATCACTTAAAATAATAAATCCTGCTACATTTTTTTCTTTTGATAAATCATTTCTTGATTCAATTAATAAATTAGGTGATTGACCAGAATCCGGACCAAAAAAGCTTAAAAATAAGCTAAACTACGACGATAGCAATGAAAAAGAGCTTGTCAGACATGTATTTGTTGGGTAGAAAGTGTTTATTTTGTGATAAATACGGG